>ENA-ORNG01000578-ORNG01000578.1-human-gut-metagenome-genome-assembly--contig:-NODE-578-length-31288-cov-24.828066_pt1 | contig 31288 bp, 47 predicted proteins | sample MGYA00242113_ERZ509018 | MGnify/ENA primary metagenome ERZ509018 (study PRJEB26280, sample SAMEA2338711) | human gut metagenome | biome: human gut; feature: human-associated habitat; material: faeces... | reverse complement strand
ATTAGTGGGGGGGGGGTCATTCATTAAAGGGGGGGGTCAGCTGTTGCGGCAATTTGCGACACGCCGACTTGACTCATTAGTCAACACTCTGATATGATGGAGCCATCAAACAAACCACTACACAAGAGGTGATAGTAATGCGTTATGTAGGGAGCTACGAGCTACAATCCCTTAACACTGCACAACAGTCTTTTTACCGCAAGGCCATGGTTGAGATGTGGGACGCCGGACGCGACGGCATGAGCTACGTGCTCAGGTCATACGGCACCACGGTGTGTGCCGTCAAGCCGATTACGTCAATCGGCGCGTATCCGGCAGTCTTCGATGTGGCAGTCAACATGGACGTGCTGAGCGCCACCACATTGAGGCACGTTAAGGAGTTCCTGGCACAGACTGATCCAATCTTCCGCGGCATTCGTCTCGATTGGCTAAGGGATAAAGTTTGTGGCGAAAAGACGGTAGACAACGGTGACGTTACACGTTGCCGCAACCTCTATATCATGCACAAGATGTAACCCCCACCCCGCCAATACGACACGCCGACATTGACAACGATATACCGTCGTGATATATTAAAGGTATCAACCAAGGAGGTAAAAATGGAAAGGCAAACATTCGTCGAGAATATGACGGCACGCGGGTACGAAACGACCCCCCCATCCCCGACCGGCAACGTAACGGCAACCAAGGGCGACATTACGGTACGATTGGTGCCGCTCGCCGACTACATCGTCTATATCAAAACGCCGTCCGTGACTGCAATAATCCGTGATAGCGCGTCGGACGACGAAACACTACGGGTAATCGATGGCCTGATCGCCTGACCGCCCAGCCCTGGTGGCACACATGCGGGTCCGAGTCCCGCAAGGGCACGAAATATTATAGGCCATTCCATTAAAGGAGCAGTGATCACAATGGCTGACCGTATCACAATCATGGGCAACGAAACGTATGCCGAATGGATTGAGCGTGACGGCAATGCGCAACGCCTGTTTAAGGCGTATCGCAACAAGTGGCCCGACGGTGACACGCAATGCGTGGCAATTGGCGACGAGTTCTACGTGCGCTTCAATAATGGTGATGGAATGCGCCGCGTATACAACGTGGACGACTTCGGTGATGAGGACGAGTGGTGCGCGCAATGCCTGAGCCTGAAGACATCCTAGCCATGAGTGAGGCGAACCCGGACGGGGGTGGTGTCAGTTGGTGGGACGGCGAACGCTTGAGGGTGTTCAAAAACGTTGACCCACTGAAAGTGGTTGGTTTCATTTACAGTCATTGGGATAGCCTCAAGCGCGCCCCGTGCCTGATGCATTTCCGTTTCGCCACGCATGGCGCGGTTGAGCCGCGCAACTGTCATCCGTTCCATACGGATCGGGGTTATATCGCGCATAACGGCATCGCACACGACTACACGGTAGGGCCACACGCGTCAGACTCCCGCAACATGGTTGACGCGTGGATCGATAGCGGATACGATAACACCGTGTTTGCTGGTCAGGGACTCGTGGCGCTTATCACCACCCATGGCTGCTTGAAGTGGCTTGAGGGCGAGCCGGTTGAATACTCGCATGGCGTATGGGTTTCCAACATGTATTGGCGCGTCTGATGAACTTTTCAGGCGTGTCGCGAGACACGCCTGATATAATATGCGGTTGTGTAGCAGTAACGCCTCTCCAAGGACGCGCACCACCCTCTGCTAGCGGTAGCATCACCCGTGCCGGGGCAGCACCGGCAAAAATGCAATTGGCGGCATGTCCTAGGCGTGCCGCCTTTTTTCATACTCTCGGCGTGTCGCACCATAACCAAGAGTAATATCATAATCATCAACCAAACAAGAAAGGGCAAAGAAAATGACTACCGCAATTGACGCCAACACCAACAAGACCATCACAGTCAAGCCAATCGCCATCTGCCAGAGCGACGCATGTGATACGCTCCTTATAGCCGACGCCAACACCGGCAAGGGCCTTTGGATGGGATATGAGCTCAATTGGCAGATTGACCTAGAGTGCGGAAACCTCAACTACGACGCCGAAAAAATCAAAGGCGTGTACGGTGGGGACGAAGAAGAGTGGGAGGCCGCGGCAAACAAACTGCTTGCCAACTACGGGTTTAAGCTGGGTGCTTTCGACAAAGAAGCCGGAGATAGGTACGAGCTGGTTGAAGTCTGATTTTCGCGCAAACTTCGCGGTTCCCGTCATGAGATGGATAGATGAGCCCCCCCTCCCAGTGTGAGTAGTGCCAATCCGTCCAAGGAGACGTGCCGCAAGATTAACAGAATCGAAAAGGAAGGAAAGTAATCATGGAACATAAAGCAATGGGTGACGTTATCGCAAAGGATGGCGAGTGATGAACAAGAATCAGGTAATCATCGTCGCGATTATTTGCATGACGATTATTTTTATCGCGTCTACCGTGTCACCGGCCGGTTGCAGTGGGAAAACCTGCGCGGGATTCCAGATGGAAACCGTCAAGACTGGTGACGTGACGCGATAGGGCAATGCCATAGACGAAACGTTTATCGAAAACGAATTTTTTCGGGCGTGTCGTGAGGCGCGCCCTGATATCATAAACAATGAAACCAAAGAAATGAGGTAAAACAATGAAACCGTCAGCATACTTTCACGATAGAGTCAGGATATTCCTTGGTTACCTATCTGATAAGGCGCTCAACGCAGGTATCGACGTGGTAAGCACCATAATCGTATACCATACGGCAATGCCATACTCAGCCGATGACTATCAGAACGCGCTTGAGGCATGGCTGCAAGGACACCACGACGTATGGCAGAGCCGCATAGACGCGTACAAGGCTAACCCGACGGCCGAAAACCTTGCGGTTATAGCCGAACTCGCAATCCATGAACACACCCCCCACACCCAGTGCGACTACGACTACATCGTGGAACGCGCATACCGGCTCGCCATAGACGAAACGCTCATCGAAAACGAACTCGAAAAAAGGAGGAACAATGGCGAACGATAAACGATACGACGTGCTAAGCCTAATCGCCGAAGTACAACAGTCGGTTGAAGCCGTGAAACGCACCACCGAAGGATACGGGTACAAGTACGCCACGCTGAACGATATTTGGCGGCTAGTCAAGAACAGCATGATGGAACACGGCTTAGGCTGGACGGCCGTCTGCTCAAGTGAGATAGTCGGCGCCGACACGGATATGCCAACCGTCTACAACACGCTCACCATCGCAGTCTACGAGTCCGCGCATGAGTGCGATAACCTCATGGACATGGTGAAGCATGGTGAGGCGGTCAGCAGCAGCTACACGTATCCAGCGGCCGCGGCCCAACAGGTGGGTAGTTTCGAAACCTACTACAGGCGCTACGGGCTAATCCACCTGCTTGGACTCACAACAGTGATGGACGACGACGGCAAAACAGCCGCCCCCCTCCCCCGCCCCTCCCTCACAGAAGAATTCAACTAAAAACCGAAAGGAAAAAACAAAATGGCAAACGACATGCTCGAAATCGAAGCGGTAGGCGAAATCCGATTCGTCCACATCAAAGACAAGTATCAGTCCGACTCTGCGAAACAGCGCGGAATCGAACCGAACTACCAACTGCAGCTCGCGTTCCCGAAGAACGGAGATGTGCATAAGGAACTCGTCGCGTCCGCCAAACAGTTGGGCGTGCGCGCCAACGGCGACAACCTGCGCTACAAAGACGGCGATTTAATCACCCTCAAGGATGGAACCCAGCCGCAGCGCGGCAAGTGGCTCGTCAACCTGTCCTCGAAGTGGAAGCCCAGCATCGTTGACCAAAACGCCAATGATGTCGAACTGACCGAAGAGCCGGGCGACGGCACGCTCGCCAATGTCGCGTTCAAAATCGGCAGCACGAAGGAAGGACGACTCACCTACTTCCTGACCGGTGTGCAGCTGCTGCGAGTCGAAAAGAACAACACCCCCGCCCCCCACAAGTTCGGCGTATACACGCAGCTGACCATCGACGACGAGGGCGCCGGGGAACCGGAACCGGAGTTCTGACCGGACATGAACGCGCCAATCCACTACAGTGACGACACGCTGATTGACGCGCTCACAACGTGCATGAACATCAGCCAAGCCGCGAAGGCGCTTGGAGTGTCTCGCGGCTGGCTGTTCCCACATGCGAAACGGTTGGAGCGTGAAGGCAGAATCCTGCCGAAATCAATCATGCCCGCATATTTCAAACCGAAGGAGAACGAATGACGAAATTCCTAACCACCCCCCCCGACGATAGTCGGGTAGACACCGTGTTCAATGCGATGCTCAAACGCAACCTAGGCAAATGGGCCGAATACCGCTCATACAAGAAACGCACCACCGCGAACTCCACCGCCTACTATATCCGCAAACATATCACCGCATGGACGGAATCAAACGTCGATTACGCTGCGATCACACGTCGCAAGTCGGACGGAACATACGCGGTATGGGTCAGCGCGGTACGCATCAAGGAGGACACCGATGCCGAAGCTGAATAACCACAGACCGGAACCATTGGAGTCGGCCATCCAGAACCGTCTCATCAGAGTCTTGGAACAGCAAGGATGGTACGTGCAGAAAACGGAAGGACGCTCACGCAACGGATTCCCCGACGTGACAGCCGTTGACCCGCTCGGCAACGTATGGTTCATCGAACTGAAACGAACGGTCGGAAAACCAAGCCCCGACCAATGCCGCGAACTCAAAGCGCTCGCCGAACATAATGCGAACGTCATGCTCCTATACGGCATGAAAGCCGTGGACACCCTGCTGTTTTACAAAAACTGGGTTGACTTGACGAACATGTACCACTACATCCTTGTAGTCGATTCGGAAGGGAAAATGAGATGGGCGAAGGAAATCTGACATACAAGGTATTCCAAGACCGTGAAACATGGCTCAAAGCCCGTGAGGAAACGATAGGCGCATCCAGTCTCGCGCATTTCATTGCCACCGGACAACTGCCATCCCCCCCGCCGGATATTCCGGCCGTACAGTCGGCATTGCGGTTCGGCAGCATTTGGGAGCCAATGCTCGTCAAACTTTACGCGGAACACCTACAGCTCGCCATCGTCAGCAAGAACACTCCAGTAGACCGTTTGGAGAACGGACAGCTCGCATGGTATGACAACAGTTTCTACACGGACGGGCGCCTGCATGTCTCGCTTGACGCCGCATACCGTGACTATGGTGGAATCCTGCACACAGTCGAAGTGAAGACTGGAAGCAAACCATCCTACACGTTCCTCACCAACGAACAGCGCAATCAATATTCGGCTCAAGCGCAGATAGAGGCCCGCATGATGGATACTGAGTATGCGGAAATCATCTACGCGCAACGCCCCCCGTCTTGGGAAACATTGAGCGCCGACTACATCACCGAACGAATCAAGGAGACGCTTGACGTCGCAATCGTCCAAGACGTGATGGACGTGGGCGCACTGGAAAAGTATGCGACGGAATACGAGCGTGCGATGCGGTCAGCGGACTCGGACAACGGCGGACAACAGCTGTTGGCCGAACTGCTGGAAGCGAAAGACTGGTACGAGACGCTGAAGGGAAAACTTGCCACATGGCTGAGCGAACACCCCGGCGAACGAGTGGCATGCGCCGGACATATCGCAAGACTGGCGGAAACCACGCGCACCACCACCGACTACAAGGCGTATTTCAGCCAGCACCCAGCCGACCTGACCCCATTCAGGAAAACGTCCACAACCACCCGCCTCAGCGTGGTGAAGGAGAAGAAAAATGCGTGAGCTGATGATGAACTGCCTGTATCTGCTCGCCATCCTCCTGTCCGTGCTTGGAACCACGGCCGTCATCCTTATCCTCATCGGTGTGGTCAAAGGCATCATCGACGCCATCAACCATTCGGGACACCATGATGAAAAGTAGTGTATCCGAATGGCTTGACGGCGAAGCTTGGGCCGACATCGAGCAGATGCGCCAGCCCAAGCCCATGCCCCCCGCCAAGAAAAAGAACACCGTCACCCACTACGCCGACATGACACCCGAAAAGGCGGAGCATAAGCGGAAGCTCAAAAAGAAGTGGATAAACGAAAACCACGAGAAAATGCTCGACTATTGGGTGCGATACCGAAAACAGCATCGTGAGGAAAGCCGGGACGCATGCCGCAGATGGCAGGAGAAATTCAAGGCCGAACATGGCGTCTGCTATCAGACTTGGCGCAGATGGCGTAAAACGCCGGAAGGACGCGAGCGTATAGCCGCATGGGAAGCCGAGCACGGGAAGGACACACAGTGAGGGCTTTCATCTTCGACGAGGCAGGAACAGGCAAGACGAAACGCAGCATGGACTTGCTGGACGATGCGGAGCATATCCTCGTCATCTGTCCGGCAAGCGTCGTGAAGACCGCGTGGCTGCCGCAAATCAGCCAATGGTCACACGGCAAGGCGTTGACCATCGACGACTACCGTAAGCATGGGTGGCCGGAAGACTATCGTTTCCTCGTGGTGTCATACAATATGGCCGCCAGGCTGGGCGAAGTGCCGGACGGTTTCAGTCTCATCGTGGATGAAAGCCATATGGTGAAGAATCCTAGGAGCGGACGTTCCAAAGTCGTGAAGGGCATCAGCGACCTTGCCAAGGACGTGCTGATGCTGACCGGCACGCCCGCTCCGAAGGATTTGGAAGACCTGTACGGGCAGACCGTGGTCATGTATCCGCACGCCAAGGACAGGATAGCCCTATTAGATGATTCTTGGCGCACTCTAGGGGCTTTCAGGATGCGATACGGTAAACCATACACGATGAGCGTGCAAGGGCGTACAGTGGTCAAATACACGTATTCCAAGCCCATGGTCGAAGAAGCATGCCAGCAGTTGCAGAAGCTCGTATTGGACATCCGACGCGGCGGCAACCCACTACCGCAAGTCGAATGGCTCCCATCGCCGAAAACCAAACAGGAGGACATGGCGCTCGAACAGTGGACGAACACCCACCAACTCGCCGAAGACGTGTACGCGGCAAGCGCGAGCGCCGCCGCCGTCAAACTCGCCCAACTCGACGACGGCTTCGCCTACAAGACCGAAGACCGTGGAGAATCCTACTGGTTCGGCGTGTCCAAACTCGAAACAGTATATAGTGAAGCCAAGAGACGCGAAGACCATACACCACTGCTCGTATGGACGCGGTTCAAAGCGGTAAGAGACGAAATCTACCGCACTTGGACGCCATGCACCGATGCGAAGACATTCCTCACCATGACCGACCAAGAGCGCGGAAAGTACAGGCTCATAGTCGCCAACCCGCAGTCCATGGGCACCGGCGTTGATGGCCTACAGCGTCTCATGAAAGACCAGATATGGCTCGACCTCCCATGGACATACGCCGACTGGGAGCAGGCCAACAGGAGACTGGTACGACGCGGCAGTCCCTATCAGGGACGGCAGCGCATACTCGTGCCGGACACGCCATGGAACCGCAAGGTCATGGACGTGATAGAAGGAAGGAAAACACTAGATGACATCATCAAGGAAAAACAACTGGGATGAGGTGATGGAAGACGTGAACAAGGCGATTCCCACCAACAATCACGGATTGAAAGGCCCGAGCGGCATAATACTCGACCCACCGGAGCCGCCGACCGTGGAAAACGCGCTCGAAAACATTGAGCCAAGCATCTACACGCGCATCGCCGACAACCTCGACCATGTGAAGGACATGCTCAACGGGGAGAAGGCCGAAGAATACGGCAATCCGCGCATCATGTTCCGAAACATTTCCAAACGATGGTTCGACTGCGACGATGCGGAAGTGGATGTCGCCATCATGATGGCCGAACTGAAAATCGAACGCATCAAATACGACCACAGCAAAGAAGACTCGTATCTGGACGCAATCGCCTACCTCACCATGGCATTGGCGTTCATGCAGGAAGGAGAAAAATGCTGAACGACATCACCATCGAACAGTGCGTAGACCATCAAGACCTCATCCTGCCATACACGGAAAAACAGTTGAACCCCAACTCGTATGACGTGACCTTGCAGGACACCATCGCCATCTACACCATGGATACGAAACTCGGCTACGCGGACGGTGCCGACCATACGCTACACGGCGTCCACATCGAAACCGTCAGAATCGACGGACACTACATGCTACAGCCCGGACAATTCGTCCTAGGCGCCACCGTAGAGAAAATCAGCCTCCCGGACAACATGATGGCACGGTTCGACGGGAAAAGCAGCCTTGGCCGACTCGGACTCTGTACGCACGTGACCGCAGGATTCATCGACGCCGGATTCATCGGCACCATCACCGTCGAACTGAAGAACGAAAACAGTTTCCCCATCATGCTGAAACCCGGTATGCGAATCGGACAGGTGTCGTTCGAATACCTGAACGATGCTGCGGTGAAACCGTACGGCATGGTCGGCCACTATCAGCATCAGAACGCTCCGCAGCCCGCGGTGGAGGTGTGACATGAAATCACACAAACAATGCCTCGACTGCGGTCGAGATATGACGTTGGACGAATGGTATCCTGAAATGCTGTGCGAAACCTGCAAGCAGGAAATCGATTCGGCGTTCACGGACGAAGACAGGCAGGAAGGATTGGAGTATCCCGATGAGTGTTATTAGAGGACTAGCCCACCTCGACCCGACGCTATGCAAGCATTGCCTAAAAAAACTCACCACGAAAGAAATGTACCTGCTCAACGGATATTGTACGAAATGTTGGAGGCTGCGCGGTGGCGATTGAGCAAGAAAAGCGAGAAGCTCTGATATGGAAATCCTGAAACTCATCATCTGCACCACCATCCTGCTTGGACTCGTCGCAGCCATCATGATGGTTTGCGACGCATGGAGCGACCGCATCTTCATCGCATATGTGGCTATCGCCGTCATGGCGATGATAGCCTGCGTGTGGCTGTATAAGTAAAGAGAAGCCCCCGCATGAACCGTGCGGGGGCTGGGGAGAAACCAAAGGAGGGCTGCTGGAAAAACTTCCAACAGCTCTCATTGTATCAGACTAACGACACATTGCCAAATACCACTCACTGCCGGAATCAGTGCCGATGGCGACATACCTCGGCTCGCCCGAAGAAGCACCAATATAACGACCCCACAGGAAGCCGTCAGCATAAGCGCCCCAACCATCCAACACGACCTTCTCGCCGCGACCGTAACTGGCGACAACCTGCCCTTTCAGAGACGGTTCGGTACGAACGTTCAACGCATCGACCGCAACCTCATACGTGGTGGCAACCACAGTCGGAGCCGGGGAAACAACCGGCACCGGAGCCGGATTCACCGGAGTGTTAGCGCCAACGCCAGCATACTTGTCCCAAGCGGCCTTATCGCCAGCGAAATAGTTCAAATCAAGCGAACCGGCATAGCCGCCGATATGGCCGTTGGACGTGTACTGGCGCATCGGATACGCCACATACGACCAAATGGAATCGGCATCCTGCCAGCCGACCGCATCCATGGAAGCATAGCACGCCTCCCAAATGCCACAATCATGCTTGGTACAAATGTCCTTGATGAACGGGATTTCGGAACGCTGCGCATACACGAGCGGTTTCACGCCGGTCAGTCGGATATACTGGTAGAGAAATTCATCCAAATAGGCTCGATTGCCCCAAGCGGCGTTATCGTCCGCCTCCCAGTCAACGCACGGCACGAACTTGCCAAGATAACCCTTGGTGTTTCCAGCGAAGAAATACGCTTCCTCCGAAGCGCCCACGCCACGAATGTAATGCATGTATCCGACCGCCATGCCACGCTTGGCAGCGGCCTGAATCTTCGCATCCGCACCAGTCCACACGGACTCGACCAAACCATTGTCCGTCGTTAGTTCACCAGCACCCCAAGTACACTGAACCACCACGCCATCGGCGTCAATCTTGGAAACGTCAACGTCAGCCTTCCAATTGCTGATATCCACAAACCTCATTATTCTGAAACCTCCATATTCGCGATATGCTTGCCAGTCACCTTCGCCCTGTCGGACATTGCGAACGACGCCGGACTGATTGAATCGGTCTTGCCGCTCGACGCCACGCACGTCAGCACACTGGCGATGGCCGCAACCAAGGCGATGCCACAGACGTTCAGCCAATCCACTTGGAACAAGCCGACACCGCCGACCACGCCAGCCGACAATGCCGCCTGACATGCGGTGCGGATTGCACGCTCAAACGTGTCAACCCAAAAATCCTTAGTGAACAACATTCACTGCTCCTTACTGTTGGCGTCTGCCAACGGTTCTATTGTACTCCTTAGCCCGTCGGGAAGTCTTGGCTTCGGATACCGTTCCAGAAACTCCGGGTCGAGAACGTTGCAGAGTTCGCCCAGCCAATGTCCTATCGCCCGAATGTAGGAGGTTTTCAAATCGTCCAGATAGCGGAGTTTGTCGCGTTCCTGAATGAATTCGGCAAGCTTCTCGTCCTGCCGGTCGATTTCCCGCTGCATGTTCAATTGGGCTTCCGAGAGTCGCCGGTAGGCTTCGCTCAGGTCGCCGCGTCTGTTTTGCGCCCAAGTGACCGCTGCGACCACGATGGCGCATAGTCCGGTCACTAGGGCGACGATGATGTCAGTGCTCATATGGCACTATTCTAGCCGATAATTGCGATTATGTCAGAACTCCAAGCGGCAAGTGGGCCAAAACGCGTGACATCATTAGCGTGAAGGCGCCATACACCAAGGATACGTGGTGGCTCTCACGCGAATGGGATACGGTCATCGTGAACGGCAGCGTAAAATACGATAGTTCAGGCACACAGAATCACGCCATTGCGAATGAAACCGTTCCGGCCGGATGGCGACCCTACGGAGATAATCCCACCGCCATCAACTATGCCGTAGTGGATGCGACCAACGCCAACTGGTGCAATTTCGTACGCCCCAATGGTGAAATCATCATGCTGGGTAACCCCAATAGCGCATACTCCGGCGTGACCGGAGGATGGCAGTGCAGGGAATGGAGGGCCTAGCCGATATTATACGTGAAAATGTGGGATACAGTGCGACTTCCAGTACTGCCGCCAGCATACCCAACCTTGATGCTGCCGTTTGTAAGCACACTGAGCGCGGTCGGATAATACGAATCTCTCGTACCAGCATAACAGCTTTCTGCTATGGCAGGATAGAAGTTGTGATTGTTGATCTGCGCTATGGTGACTTCGCTACCCCAGCCAGTCAGGTTCACCGGGGAAGTCAGTAGGTCGATATGCGCGGTGCCGCCGCTCGCCCACATGTGGGCGGTATGATTGCTCAAGTGGATGTCACGCCAAGGCATGTTCCATCCACGCCACTTATCGCCTTTCCTGACATAATCGCAATTATCGACCACATTATGCAGCAGCGTGCCTTCCGGCACTTCGGTTAGAGCGTCACGCTGCGCTGAAGTCTGCACTCTCAGCATGTCACCCTTCATCGCCGCACCAATATACGTCTGCGTGATGACCACACCGGAAGCAGCAGTATTCGACACGCCAGCCGGAAGCAGCACCTGCGCCAAAGCCAAAGCGCCATCCGGAACAGCCGGTGCGACCGGCACGGCTGCGGCCGTACCCTCCACCACGCCGAACGCCGGGACGTCAGAACTATCCGACATTGGCGAGCGCGTCTCGTTCTGCTTCACATACACAATGTCGATACGCGAGTTAGCGGACGGGGCCGCATTCAACGGCACGTTCACGTTTCCATCGTTCTGGATAAGCAGCGCGCCGTAACGGTTCAGCACCGCATTGAACGGATGCACCGTCACACTCATGGAATCACTGTTGCCGGTGACGAGATTGTCCTGCGAACGGTCGAGAATACCCGCAATCGGCATCATCGTGTTCTTGTCGCAGACGAACAGGCCGCTCATGTCGCGTCGCGCATCCAAGAACGACGCCTTGCCGGACACCGCGAACAGACTATTCCTCAATGCCATTATCAATCTTTCCTTCCAACGCTTTCAAACGTTCCTCAAGCCGGTCGATACGGTCATGGGCGAGATGGGCTTCATGTATCGCCCAAACGCCCAGCATCGGATAGTTGATGCCAACAGGCTCGTAGTCATCATTATACTCAACGAACTGCCCCAAACCGTTGTCATCCAGCTCTTCGGCAATCATGCCGACGTGGATTGTCGCGCTGTCGCCGTTCCGGTTCACATCATCGATGAAACGGTAGAGCGTCCAATCCACGGAACGCATCTGCTCCAACGTGATGTCCGGCTTGAGGAAATCCTGCTTCACCTTGCGGCTGGACTGCGATGTACCCATCGTGCCGTCCGACAACGCCCACACGGCACGCCATGGGCCGACCGTGAACAGGTTATTGTAGGCGTTCGTCGTATTCGTGCCACCATAGCCCGGAGACAATACGCCCCAATTCCACGCATTGCACTTCTGGTCGATGGTCGCACGGTCATATGAGTTTCTGTTGATGGACGCGGCAACGGTGTTGTCGATGTTCGCGCTGATGTCCAACACCCTTTGAATCGCCTGAGTCAACTGCGAGCCGGAGGGCTTCTCCAATTCACGCAAGCGCCGACCATACTCGTTCAGGGTGGCTACGAGCTTGTTGGTCGCCTGAGCCGGATTCTTCACGTCGAGAACGTCATCGGCGTCCAATGGGGTGCCGTCCGCCGACTCGCCTTGATGCACGACAATTTCCATTATTCCACCGTCACTTTCACACCGTCGAACACGTCACCAAGGGTGAACGTAATCCAATTCGAGCTTTCATCGGCTTTGATGCCGGTGATGCGCCGTTTATGCGCGCCATCCACATAATACCAGTCGCCCTTCGTCGTGAACCTGATATAATCGCCGACCGTATAGTTGGCGAGCGTCTGATTCACTGAATGCAGGTATCCGCGATGCACTTTCGCCTCAGTGGACGACACCGGCTGCCAGTAGACGGCGGCAGCCTCGTTCGCATACGCCTGAAGCGTGTTCCGCAATTTGACCGTCGAATGGCTCGAATCCACGCTCTCCCAAATCGGTGCGCCCGCCTTTTCCAGAATGTCCGTGTAGGCCGACACGACGAGCGTCTTATCGTCGGACTTGCCGGATGTGAACCATTGCAATGAGGCGAGCTTGTCGCCATCATCCGTGGCGGACAGTGACGCGATGCCCGGCTGCAAGGCGGACGCACTGAAATAGTGGGTTTCGCCACCAAGCAGCGGATGACCGGTCTTCATATGCCACTCATACCCCAATCCGTCAGCCGTGCGCGTCGGGAAGAAGCCGATGTCGCAACCGTTCTGACGGTTCGTGATGTTCGTCAAAACTTCGCCGACGTAATTCAAATCGACCGCCTGATAGTTCGCCTCCGACGTGCCGACCTCCGCCGTCTCCAATACGACAGGCACGCTGCTGTGGGGCCAGCTCATAGCCTGTTCGACGAGATTGCGTGCAATCGTGTTCCATGTGACGTTCTTGTATGACGTGTCGTATTGAGTGTCCGGCGAACCATCCGACTTGATAAGGCTTTTACCCATCGCCTTCGCCGGAAGAATCGTCCTATGGTCGAAATACGTCCACATGCCTGAAGCGACCAAGGTGAGGATGCCCGAATCGGCGTCATAGTCTCGGCGCATGAGCACTCCGCCGACCGTCAGCCCATCATCCTCCGCGACCATGACGGTCTTGCCGATGGCCGCGGTGTTCCTCAAATCCAACAGTCGCGCATCGTTCGCAATATATTGGACGCGCGTGTCGCCGGACGAAGCGTAGATGGGCACTTTGACGGTGAGCGAGTCGGTGTCGTTCAGTTTCATCTCCCATTCGGCGGAAGTGTGCGGCAATGGGATGATGCGGCGCCCGGTCAGCAGGTCTGCGAGATAGATTTTCACCGCCAAGCCTCCTTCCATTCGACCGTCATCGACGGCTCGCCCGACTGCACGCCCAGTGGTGTGAACTGTATCGTAGCATCGCCAGAAGGACGGAACCAGTTCTCTTCCGTGAGGAACATGCTCAAATCAGACTGGTTCTGGAACAGCACACGCTCATCGTCGAAGTCGAACACCATCGTCTCGTCGGGGTTGATTTGACGGTGAAATTCGACCGCTTCACCGGTTTCGATGCAGTGGATGCGCACGCCTTCGGATAGTCCACCTCTGATTTTCACGACAAGATGCGTTGGGGCGAAACCGCTTCCTGTGATGGCGACACGTCCCGGATTGCCTACCTCGCCTTCGGACAATGGGTCGAGCAGTGGGTCGGTGATGCCTTCTCCGTCTGTCGGCACGCCGACCGTCTGCGAGCGCAATGGCCCATACAAATAGGGGGATGGCGCGAGCAGTCCAATCTGGAACGCGGCCTTCCCACGATACCGGTATTCGTCCACGGTCATCGACCTGAGTTCCGCATCGCATGACAATGCGATGCCAGCGCCCTTCCGCACGGTGACGGGAACCAAACGTCCGGCCATGCCACGGAGACGGCGCATCATCTCATCCGTACCTTCGACCGTACTGGTCGCATAGTATCCGTTGATGGTGATGGTGCGACCATCATAATACGTCGTGCCGGGAATGGCGTTGCCGTCAGCCCTGGCCCAAGAATCCTGTTCGGTCTTGGCTGACGGCAAATCGTCGAAACCACTCATGGACACCAGTGCGAACTCGTGTCCGGCGTCGCCGTAAAGCGTGATGTCACCCACGGTGACGGTTATCGTGCTCAAGGTCTGACACTTCCAATCATCTCATTGTTCAAAGCGTATCCGAATCGGCGGGCCACGAGTTCCACGTCACTCAACGGGCTTGCAACCACATTGTCGATGTGGACGCCGCCAGCATACCGCTGGTCGCCAGCCGACACCATTCCAGTATAGTCTTTAAGCCGTGGCGCCGACACCATGCCCAGATTTGTCGCGTCAATCTGGTCGAAATCCAAGGAGCCGAGCACGCTATCGACCTGACCGCGTACGAACGCGCCTTGGGCGCCGATGGCCTTTCCGAAGTCGCGCATAAGATGCTCGCCGGACACGCTGGTATAGCCGGAGCCGGAGAACGGGCCGACCTTAGCGGGAGAGAACGGGAAGAAGTCTCGAACCTTCTGCAACGCGCCCTTCACCGCGCTTTTCACGCTTTCGACCGCGCCGAGAATACCCTGTTTGAAACCGTTCATCAACGCGGCGCCGGAATCGACCAGCCACGAGCCGGCACCGGCGAACAGGCCCATGATTTGGCCCGGAATGCTCCCGATGTAGCCGAGAATGCGACCACCCAATCCGGCGAACGGTCGGGCGATGTTTCCGATAATCGCAGGGACAGCGAGCGCGACGGCCATGAAAATGCGTGGGAAGTTCGCTGCGATGCTGGTTGCAACACTGATGAAGGCGCCCAACAACGTGGGCAGACCGTTGACGATGCCGGTCGCCAAACCACCGATGATTGCCGGCAGCTGGTTGATGATGGCGACGGCGATGCCCGGCAATGCTGCGGCCAATGAGGTTATCACACTGGTGATGGCGGACGTCAACGCCGGAATCAGCGTCGGCAACGCGGTTGCGATGCTCTGTCCGATGGACGGGAGCGCGGCCACAACGGTGGCGCCCAACGTCTGAATGCCGGAAGCCAAGGACGCGCCGAATCCGCTGATGAATCCGGCGATGACCTCGCTATTGTCGCTTATGGCGCTGAACGCGACCTGAACGCCGGTAATCAACGCCTGTCCAAGCGAGGTCATAAGCGACGGAATCTGTCCGGCGAGTGTGGCGAACAGGCTGCCGAACGCTTCCAGCATCGGCTGCCCGTAGGTGGCGATGAAGCCGGGCAGCTGGTCGAACATGTCGGAGAACGCTTGGGTGATTTGCGGCAGTATCGTCATCAACGCGGGTGCGAGCGTCTGTCCGACGCTCATGAGCGCGTTGGCGATGCCCGGCAGCGCCGCGGTGACGCTCGCCACCATCTGCGGGAGAGCGGACGCAAACGCGTTCTCCATGGCTGGCAGTTTCGTCTGAATGCCGGTAAGCGTGTTGTCGAGGCTTTTCTGCCATTCGTCAAACTTGCCGGCCATCTGGGACGGGTCGAGTTTGAACAGTGTCTGGAATCCGGCGGTCAGGCCGGTGAATATCGCGCCGGTCACGCCCAACTGGGATGCGATGCCGCCAATCTTGCCGATTGCCGCGCCGACTCCATTCACGGCCACGCCGAATCCCTTCAACGCGCCGGAAGACACCTTCAACGCGGCGGAGCCGATGGTGGCGAACGCTGCCTTTCCGGCGGACGCCAACGGGCTGAACCGTCCGGCAAGACGCGACACGGCGCCGCCGACCGTGGCCGAGAGTCCGGCGCTCACAGTCTTAGCTGCGGACGTCAACGGCGCGAACGGATTCTGCCCTTTGAACGAGCCGAAAATCTTTTCAGCAAGACCGTCGAACGGCTCAGACAACGTGGACGCCGCTTCGGAACCAAACGACTTGAGCGCGCCCTTGACAGTGGAAAGCCCATTGCCTACCACAGACCCGAGCTTGGACATGGTGTCGCTGATGCCGTTCGTGTCCAGCATTTCGTTGAACGCCGTCTTGAACCCGGACGCCCAGCTCTTCACATTCTCGACCATGGAGAGCACGCCGGATTCGACGGCGGCACGCATGGCTTCCATCTTCGTTTTGACGGACGCTGCGGCGTTTGAGAATGCTTCGGCGAAAATCTCCTTGACCGGCGCCCACTGCTGCGCCGTGTTCGCGGCATAGTTGTACAATCCTGCCTTCAGGTTGCCGAACGTCTGCATGATGCTGTCGGACGCGGACACGGCAGACCCGACTAATGGGAGGAACATGTCAGGAATGTTCAGGCCGGTGAGGTCTTTGAACTCGCGTCCGACCTGCACGAGCTTGTCACGGTAGATGTCCGCGCTCTGTCCGGCCGTGTCCAATGAACGGTAGATGCCGGAATCCGCTACGATGGTGTCGGCGGCGGCGCGAATGTCATGGAACGCTTGGATGAGGGATGGGGCCTTCTTCCGCGCGGCGGCATCCACTTCGGTGTTGAGGGTTTCGAACGCTTTGAGGAACGCTTCGGGAAGCGCTTCCGCATCGGCTCCCATCGCGTTCAAACCGGTTTGGAGCAGCTTCACATTCTCGGACGCCTGTCCCACACCATTGCGTAGGTTGGTTGCGGCCTGCTGGATGAGTTCGAAGCCTTCAGCGCCTTTCTCACCGAAGCTGAACGCGTACGTCCCCAAGTCTTCGAACGCGACATTGAACTTGCCGAGTGCGTTCTGCGCTTTCGTTGATTCTGACAGCGTTTTCGCCATCGCGTCAGCCATGGACGCGAGCTTGTCGATGACTGCTGACGATGCGGACACCGCCGCTCCGAACACGTCAGTGAAGCTGGAACCAAGCCTGACGAGCGTGTTCTTCACGCCGACCAGCGCGCGGCCGATGAACGGGATGCGGGATGCGAACCGGTCGTTAGTGGCGACCATGAGGGAGAATGCGGTGGCGCCGACTACGCCCACCGTGTTCAGCATATCGACCAAGGAGGATAGCAGGTTGACGTTCTGCGAGTTCAGGCTGATGAGATTCGTCAATGGGGCGAGGAACCGTTCGACCTGCTGCACGTTGAACGCCTTGTTGACGACTGGCGCAAGCTGGTTGACGAACGTCTCCGCCAACTTAGCGGCCGCGTTCGACAATGGCACGAATCCTGCGAGCATTTCGCCGAAAGTGTCCGTCATGCCTGAACTGGAGATGGCGGTCAACGCTTTGCCGAGGTTGGTGGATAATGCGGTTGCGGCTTCCGCCGACCTTGCGCCGACCGTGTTCTTGATGCTGTTCCATGCGCGGTCTGCCGTAACGGGCATGGCGTAGAACTGCTTTTCGATGGCTTCGGCGTTCTCAAGCACCGTATCGTAGAGGTCTTGGCCGCTGATTTTGCCTTCCTTGCCCAACTGTTTCAGGTCGCCTACGGAAGCGTTGAGATGCTTGGCGAGCATTCGTGCGATTTGCGGCGAGTTCTCCATGATTGAGTTCAACTCATCGCCATTGACGATGCCCTTGCCCAATGCCTGTGTAATCTGGCGCATGGCACTGGATGCTTCCTGAGCGGACGCGCCGGTGCTAATCATGTTCATGTCGAGCAGTCTGGTGAACTTCGCCGCGTCACCATAATTGGTCACGACTTCCGGCGCGAGCGTGCGGAGACGTGCCGCCGACTGGATGAAATCGTCCGTGGCGACGCCGACCTCGTTCGCGTACTCCAGTGACGTTTCGAGCGACCCTTTATAGCCTCCGGTGGCGCCTACCGCGTTTTTCAGCATGGCGGTGGTCCGACCCCACTGGTTGCCTATTTCGATGATGTCGGACGTGACGTTTTTGACGGCCTTGCCGACCGATGCCACGGCGGCGACCGCGGCGGCCGCATTCAGATACTTGTTGAGGTCGAGGTTCGCAAATCCGTTGCCGAAAGCGTTAGCGGAACGCCGTCCGCTGGAACTAAAGGATGCGAACACGCCGTTGAGCGCGTTTTTCACGCCGCCTTGCAGGTTGAGGCTCTTGTTGAACGAGCCGGAGAACAGTCTGGACATGCCCAAGCCGTTCGAAGCGAAGAGTCGGCTTGTGCCGGATGCCAGTTTGGGTTGGATGGCGGGGGTGAGCACCGCGCCCTTGCTTGCCTTGACAAGTGCGGAATGCAAGCCTTCCAACGATGGAAGTACTTGTATCCATGCGGTTGCGATGCTGCCCTTTGCCATCTATTGTTCCTTTCGGTGAAGACCCAACGCCTTGTTGATGTCTTCGGTGTTCATCGAATCGAGTTCGTAATCCTCCTTCTTGGTGTTCTTCCGGTTTTCCGGCAATACGCTTTTCGGTTTCCTGCCCTTGCCGGAGTAGGGGGCGAGCGTTGACTGTTGGATGATGTCCAAGAGTCGTGCCGTCGCTCCGAACATGCCTATGAGTTTGGCTCTCTCTATGATGGTGTAGTTTTTGGGACTGCCGTATTGGCTTGCGAAATCAGCCAAGATTTGGCTGTCCCACTGGTCTGGGTTTATCGCATAGGTCAGTCTTTCGACTGTGAATCCAAAAGCGCTGGCAATTTTCCCGAGAGGTATTCCCATGCGTCGAGCACGTCATCATCGAAGGCGTTCATGACCTGTTCGTACTTGTTTTCCTTCAGCACGCCGCGCATGAGCTTGTCTACTAGCCAGATGGTTTCCACGCTGTCTTCGACTTTTTCGGAGTGGATGGCCTGTTGGAATTTGCGGTTGCGGAGGAGTTTCGCGTAGGCGTCACCCCAATCGTCGTTGAAGTCTTCTGCGGTGATGGTGGGTTTGCGTTTTGCCATTGGTTTTCCTTTCGTGAAGCGTTTTCACATATAAGTATACCCCACGCCGCGGTCGGCATGGGGTATGTTGGTCACGGACTGACGAGACTGAGCGAGTCGAAGGCTGCACGCCACTCCCAGCCGCCACCTGGGGCCTCGTTAGATAGTACAATCCGACATTCCATCGGCACGTCGCCAGTCTTGAACGTCCTGCTGAACTGAGCCCAGCCATCCGTAGCGACACCACCATTGCTTAACTCGAATAGTGTCTGCTGTTGTGGTGTTACGACCTTCATCGTGACAACGCCTTCAATACCATTAGACCAAGTGTGAATGTAACCAGTAAGGCGCAGTGTTTGATTAGGTGGCAGGACGAACATGTCAGAAGTGCACGAGTGGGGGTACTCGCTTCCACCGACCTGCAAATTATTTTCACCATCAAGCGCACTGACTGCACCAAGTTTTATACATTCAGCTGGCGTCCATTTCACCTGTCCTTCCTCGAAGTTGCCGTTGGGAATAAGATTGTCGGTAAACTCTCCGAAATCATGCGAAGCGGACATGTTCAGAGTACTCTCATACCTGACCGCAGACCAAGTATTATCGCCTCCGCTCGTCGTGGAAACCGTTGACTTCAGAATCTTGATGTCAAACTTGGTGCCCTTCGGAAGTGAAAGTTCGCCGGTATAGACATCATTCTCGCCCTTGACCATCTTCACGCCGGTATCGCGTGACCATGGCGAGGCTTGCCCCCAGTCGCCGACCACCCACATCGCACCATCTTCAGCCACCGTACCATCGGATACGGTGACTGTCAGCGTCGGATTTGGAGAGCTTACGGTTTTGGGATGGTGATGTACTGGGTCTGAGCCGGGGCGGTGGCGGTCGGATAGGCGTTGATGGTGAACTCGAAGTTCACGAGAGCCGTATGCACGTGACTGATGTCGCCGGTGATGAGGAAGGTGGCGTCCGCCATCACGTTGCGACGCTTGCGGCCACCCTTCAGCATTTCGTCGATGACGATGACGTGATGCTCCAGTTCGCCGGCCTGCTCCTTGACAGTGATAGAGCCATCCTTTGACGAGGTCGCCTGTTCGACCGTCACGTTGGCGGAGCCGTATGCGACCTTAAGCAGGTCTTCGTTCAGGGCTTCGATGCACGTGCCAGTCCACGTCTTGGAGAACGTCGGGTCGGCCTGTGCGACCGTATCGCCGCCGGCGGCCACAATATCGTCACCCGCGGAGAGGGATGCCGGTTCGGTCAGACCGTCTTCGGACAGATAGCCAAGGCCGACGAACTTCGTGTCCAGGTCGGTGGTGGCGTCGGTGGGGATTGTGGCGCCCAGTGGGGCGACCCAAATATAGCCGGACTTGTTGGCACTAGTACCCGGCTTGGAGAATGTCACGTTTGCGGAAGACTGCTTTGCGCCCATCTCAATTCCTTTCGTTGTTAGCGTTCAATCAGTGGATGGGCGGCGTCGCCGCCGCCCATGTGTGCGAATAGTGTCACGCGGTGGTGTGGGTGATGGCGTAGAACTTGCTGGTTCCGCCGATGAAGCCCCAGCCGATTGCGACTTCGGTGCGGAGCATCACCTTGTTGACCGCACCCAAGTCGCCTTCTACGGAATTGTCGGGGTTGCCGGAGTCGAACACTTCGATGCCGGACAGCGGGATAGCGCCCCAGACGAAACGGTTGGCGAAGTCGCCGACGACCGCGTCGAGCACCTTCTTGTTCAGCTGGCCGGAGCCGGTGGCCGCCGCGGTGTCGGACACGGTATTAGAGGCCGCGAGGGTGACGCCGCCGAGGTTGACCATGTTGCCGATGAGCGGAACGTCGGCCGCATACTGGGTCGGCGTGCCGATGGTGGTGAGGCCGTCACCGATTGCGGCCAAGTATGCGGAGGTGGTGACGCCCTGCGCGGACGCGTCGCCCTGTGCGGCGACCTGTCGCACGGCCTGTTTGAACGCGGTGGCCGCTTCCGCTCCGGTGCCCGGAGTGTAGTTGATGTTTCCGGCCTGACTGAGCACGTATCCGTTGGTGCGTGCGACGGTGGACGTGTCCTTGGTCGCCGGGTTGACGCCGAAGATGGGGGCGAAGTCGAGGGCGCGGCTGATTGCGCGGTTCACATACGTGCGGTACTGGTCGAGGATTCCGGCCTGATACGGCTGCGCGAGGATGCTCTGAAGCATGGTCTGCGGAGAACCGGCGCGGAAGGTGGCGTCGGTCGGATTGTAGGCGCCGTCAACGCCGAACAACTGAAGGAACTTCTTCGGGAAACGGTAGCTGATGTAGAAGGTGATTGGGTTGATGGTCACGACACCGTTGGTGGCGTCATTTGACTTCTTCTTCTTTTCGGCGTCGGCTTCGCCGGTGGCACCTTCGCCGAAGATGCCCATTTCGCCGGAGAAGTCGATGGTCTGCATCTGCGTGCCGATGAGGTCGATTGGAGTGCTGTTGGAAATCCTTGCGATGGCTCCGGCCGCGGGCTGGTTGGAAATCAGCTTGCGGTCAACGAAGCCCGGCTTCAGTTCGATTGTCGCTAGGGACATGACTGCCTTTCGTGGTTGAGGTGGATGGTGTCGGCCTTCTGCATTGCGGCCCCGACTCGGCCTCTACCACGATTGTTTCCGGCTGTGTGCGCCTCGACCCCACCGTCGCCAGTGGGTATGCCCTGCATTGTTTAACGACTGTGCTGGGGCGGTTCAAGTCAGTACATTTTTGGGGAGACGGTCGGTTTTGGCATGGTGGACGAAGCTGCTCTAATCGTCTATCGACCATCTCCAAGACATAGCATAACACCCCGTCTGACTTTCGTCAAACGGGGTGCGTGCAAACCAGAATCACAAGAGAGGGGCTACACATTGCTGCGTAACGGTATTTATTCTACCACCTTCTCGTCGCAGTTCGCGTTCGGCGTGTCGCCGGACTTGCTATATGGTCCGACTTGGCGCGGTTGCACTGCATGTGCGCCGGAACGAGATTGTCCATCCTGTCGCTTCCGCCAGCGGCGCGCGGTATCACATGGTCTGCGGTGAACGCCAACGGATGCGCGGTGTTACGGCCCCAGTAGAAAGGTGCGCCGCAATAATAGCAGGGCGCTCCAGTCCGTTTGGTGCGTTCGCGGAGAATGGCGCGATTCCGATGGTAGAGTCCCGTATCTTTGCCCATCAGGCAATCACCTCCCTGACCTTGCGTTCCTTCGGACGGTTGACGCCGCGATACCATGCGGCGATACTGACGCCCTTCAAACCGGCCGTGGTTTCGGTCTTGCGTATCGGAGCGAACTTCCACTGGTCATCCGAACCGGATTTGAGCTTCTGCGCGTTCTGCACTTCGGCGGTCAGCTGCGGGTTGTTTGTATGTTTGAACCGTCCCTCGTTCAGCAGGTCGAGGAATCCCTGCTGGGAGGCGAGGAATTCGGTGCCGGTCAATTGGATGACGTTCAATCCGCGGGGAAGCATGTCCCTTATCGGATTGTTCAAGCCGCCTGCGTCCAAGATGAGCGTGGTCTTGCGTGGGCGCGTCTTCAGCTCGTCAACCACCCACTGCCATGATTCGGTGGTGGGGCGTTCGTCCACGATTTCGCCGATGATGTACGCCCACTTGTCGTAATGCTGCGAACCGACCGTCACCTCTTCTGTGCTGGCGGCGACGCTGAGTGCGAGCGTGCTTGTTGTCGGGTCGAATGTGAGCGCGTAGACGAGCGTGTCGCGGTCATGTTGGAGGTCGGAGTATGCGCTGTCCCACAAGTCAATCGGGATTGCGGGAGGGATGCTGTCCGCCCACCACAGGCCGAGGTCTTGGATGCGGAAGTCGATGAGGCCGTCCGCGCCGCCCTGTTTTGCTATCGCCACGTCGGTGAGGAACGCTTCGCGTGGAATCACGTCCGGGTAGAGCGGGTTGGTGAGCGCCCACAACTGCTCGTCCTCGATGTCAGCCGTCTCGTCATCGACGCCGTAGCGCACAGCATACGACATGTCGTCGTCTTCCGCATTGTCGAGGAACACGTTGAACGTGTCTCCGATGGACGAGGGGAGGAACGGCGTGCCGGTGTAGATTATCATCGCCATGCGACGCGTCTTCAACGTTTTGGTAATCATCGCCTCGTATTCGGAGCGTAGTTCCTGCGCCTCGTCGAAGATGACCAAATCGAATGTGCCGCCCATGCCGGCCGAAGCGCTCTTGCGGGAACGGAACCGGACGAACGCGCCGTTTTTCAACTGTAGGCGCTCGCGACCCATGGTGGTGCTGAAATGCGTGACCTCGGCCTTCAGTTCGGGATTCGAATCGATGGCGTCTTTCAAATCCTCCATGATTTTGTTCGCGGCAATCTGCTCATGCGCGGTGACGAGCACGTTCAGTCCGAGCACGAACAGGTAGAAGAGGATTGGGGCGGTGAGGATTTTGGTCTTGCCGTTCTGTCGCGGCATGTTCAATGCGACACGCTTGTATTTCCAAGTGCCGTCCTTCTTGCGTTGGAAGGCGTTGTTGAGAAATTCGACTTGGAATGGGAGGATTGCGTTTCCGCGACCCCAGTTCACGTATTCGGCGGCCATGATTGCCACGTCGGATGTTGGACGGACGTTCGCCCTCCAGTTTGGATTCTTCACCAGCATGTCACACCACCTGATACTTCTTGAGGATGTCCGCGTCAGCGCCCTTGCCATAGGCGTCGCCTATGGATGCGATGTCCTGCGCGGTCTGCGGGAACGTCAGCTCGTAGTCCAACGTGATACCCAATGGTTCGAACACCGCGTTCAAATCCTGTTTGATGACGTAGATTCGGCTGACGAAGCTTTCACGGTTCGATACCAACGATTGGGTGGTCGCTCCGAGCGTGTCCAGAATCTGAGCGTCCTGCGGTGGGAGTCCGGTTTCCATCTGGAAGCTCAACGCCGTGTTTTGCAGGAGTGTTTTGAGCTGTCCGTTATCCCATTGGCTGAGTCGTTTGACTTCCGGCCGGACGATGGTGTCGTGGTCGTCGTTGGCGTCGAATTTCGTCCAGTTGGCTGGATTCTTGTTCGGGTCAGTTTTGATTACCACGTCTGGGGAGGTTCCGACCACGACCGGTTCGGGCAGCATGAGATGTTCTAGGTTTTGGGAGATGAGTCCTTCGATGACCATGGCACGCTGCGCCAACAGTACGGCTTGGTCGGTGACTGGCGCGTGGCTGAGGGTGAGGCATCGTAGGTTTTCGTCGATTTCATCTGCGTTCTCGTCATAGCAGCGTCCATCCAAGCCTACCGCGGCCACCTTGTCCAACTGCAGGTCTGCGGATGGGAGGTAGTCGGTGCTGAGCGGGTCGCCGTCCTGCATGAGGAAGTAGGAGTTGACGCCGCCGACCGCTTTGGAGAGTATGCGGGTGAAGCTGCGTTTGCCGACCGCGCTGAAGTTGCTGACCCGAACGCGCATGGAGTACGCGTTCTTGACGAGTTCAATCCACGGGAATGAGATTACCTGTTCGTCCACGATGGTGAGTGTCATGAGCGTTTCGCTTCCTTCGCGATTAGTTTCTGAAGAGTGGTTTTCGGCGCTTTCGTGGCAGTGGTCTTGCTTTTGTGCGAATCGACTTTCACCGCTTCGTCGAAGTTTTTGGTCATGGTCATGAGCAACTGCATGAAGCTGACGTAGTTTCTCTGCGCGTTGCTTGCCATGCTCATATAGTATTCGCGGTCATCGTCGGATGTTTCGGCTTGCCGACCGTACTCTTCCATGTCCGAGTAGGCTTTGTCGATGAGTCCGTTGACCTGTTCCATGCGGCTTGAGAGGGCTTCTTCAGTCTTCCCTGCCATAAATCCTCCTTAACTGTTCGGCCATTTGGCGTAGTTGTTCTCGATACCATCGTACCATTTCGGTTTTCACAATGGCGCGGCGCGTCGGGCTTTCGACGTATTGTGGGTCGGTGTTGTTGATGGTTGGTGTCATGTGAGGCTGTTCCTTACGTAGATTTTGCAGTCGCATCCGGCGTGTCTTGCCCAGACGTCGTAATGGTTCGCGTCGTATGGGTGCCATATTCCGCACCGTTCGAGACACCATTGGCATGTCTCGCCTACAGCTTCGCGTACGACTTCGGTTGTCGAGTCGAGGGCGAACAGGTTGGCGGTCGCTTCCTGCATCGGCTGGACGGCCAGTTCGCGCTTGTATTTCGCAAGGAAGTCCCTGACTGTCTTTTCGGAACGCTGTTGGCTTATGAGCCATCCGATTTTCTTGCCAAAACTGTCGGAGTCGAGCCGTTCCAAGCTTAGTCCAGCGGATTTTTCCGCGACCTGCTTCCAGATGTCGCCCAAGACTTTACCGGCCATGTGCTTGTCGCCGCTGCTGGCGGCGGCTTGGGCTTGGCGCACCTGTTCGTCGGTGATGATGTCTTTGGCTGCCGGTGAGAGTATTTCCATGAGGTCTTCGACCGACTCCTGTGTGCTTTTCAACTCAGGTACTCCAACTGGTAGTCGTAGACGGTGGATGTGCGTCCGTCTTTTGTTGGCTGGACGTCGGTGGTGTTGAGCAGCGGGGCGCCCATGATGTCCCACAGGCTCTGGTTGTACCAGTCGGTCAGGGCGTCGCCGATTTCGGCGCTGAGCGTGTTGTCGGTTCCGCCAGAGAGTTCGCGTGTCACCACGGTGATGGCGATGTCCAAGTGTCGGATGTATGGGGTGATGTCGGACGCGTTCTGGCGTGTGACGATGATGAGCGGATACTGGCTGGTGGTTTTCACGGTCGGATACTTGTCGTATACGCGCATGTTGAGCCGTTGGGATAGTCCGTCGATGATGTCGTTGACGATCTCATTATCTTTGCTCACAGTCCGAATCCTTTCAGCGTGTCGCCGGAATGTGGCGTCTTGTAGTATTTGATTTCCGTTCCGGCTCGACGTGTTCCGTTGAATGTGCTGAGCGTGCGGTATGTGGTCATGGATGGCGGTTTGACTCTGTATGAGTCCATTTGCAGCTGCGGCATGATTCGTGATGCGACGCGGCGTGACTCCTGTTGGAATCCCGCCGACTGCATCACGAGGTTGGTTGCCGCGTTTGGCGCGGCGACCATGATTTTGGCGCCTTTGAGTCTTGCCATCAGTATTGCACCTGCTTCGCGTTGAAACTCCATTTGAACGGGTTGAACATCACCCTGTTTTCGGGGTCTATCGGCGGTTTGATTGAGGTGACGTGGTAGGTGTTCCCATAGTATTCGAGTTCGCCGCCGACGATTTCCGGCGGCGTGTCCGGCGTGGTGACGTGGATGGTGAGCGAGTCCACTTCGGTCATGTTGTCGAACGTGCCGGTGTCTTCGCTTGTAGTGTTCGCGGTCACGATGCCTTTGACGGTGTGTTGGCCGTCTCCGGTGGTGACGGTGATTTCGTGTGTTTTGAGCCCGTAGTGCATCAGAGTTGGAACCTCGCTATGGTGGCGCGTCCGACGCCCAGTTGTTTGAGCTGGTTGTTGGTGAAGAACACGTCGTCCGTGTTGCCTCGCCATTCGCCGGTGAAACTGTAGCCACCCGCCGTTTGGGTGAACGTTTTGAACGCGCTCAGGTCGGTGTCGCTTTCGGACATGGATTCCTTGCGGCTCACGTCCTGTGCGACGCTGACGCCGATGATGTCGGCGACCATTTGGCGTGTGAGTGGGTCTTCCGTGACCTGCTTGTCCAAGTCGTCGCCTTGGTTGCGGTACATCATGCGGAGCACGTTCGATGCGGCTCCGCGCTTGCGTTCCTCATAGTCTACGAGGTCGATGGGCACTTTGTGGCGTAGGTACGCTTCGGTGTCTTCGACGGTGGCGAGCGGCTTCAGTTCGTCGGTCAATTCTTTTCCTTCCAGTCATGCATCGCGAGTCCCAGCTGCAGGATGCGTTCGGCAAAACGTTTTACCAGCTTGTCCTTCTCGTTTTCGTCCAACTCCGCTGGCGAGTTCACCACCACGTCGTCGTCGATGATTGAGAGGGTCGCCGGAACGTTTTCATCGCGCATCACCATGCTGAGGATTCGGATGTCACGCATGCGCAGCCCCCATCCATTCGGGGGTCTTGGTGGCCGGTTCGACGGTCACGGGAGTGACGCGCGTGCGGCTGTTGATGCTTGCCGCGAGCTGCTTCTCGAACTCGTCGAGTCGCATCTCGTCTTCAGGCAGGAGTTCGGCGCTCAACCCGTACTGTTCTGCGATGGCGTTGCGTTTCGCCTGCAACAGGCCGAGGCTGATGCCCTTCTCACGGGCCTCGTTGACGCGCTTCTCGGTTTCCTCGGCTAGCTTTCGGGCGTCTTCGGCTGCTTTCTGGGCTGCTTCGAGCTTTTCGCGTTCCTTGGCGAGCTTTCGGCTGATGATGGCGTCGAGCTGGGCTTGGGTGATTGTCGGCTCCTGCTGTGTCGCGGCTGCCGTGCTTCCAGTCTGGCCTTCAGAGCCTCCCATTCCGGTACCGGTCGCATTCGGTTCCACTCCTTCCACTAGGCGGATTCGCTGATTCAAGTGTCGTTTGAAGTTCATACCAGTCTTTCCAATCTTAACCGCATCGTGAGTTCCACGATGTCCGTAGCAGCATTATACGCCCTGCGTAGGTCCATTCGCGCTTTCAGCGTCTTCGGATTGTCGAAGTCGTCGGGCAGTGCCGCGAGATGCCGTCCGAGTTCTTCTTGGATTGAGCGGGCTTGGTTTTCAATCGTTTGGATTGGTGCAGTCAAGTGCCATGTCCTTCTTGTAGGTCGCGACTAGGCAGTCGTGTTCGAAACCGCCTTCATCAACGGTCTGAATCGTCGTGTAATGCACCGGCGTGTTCGCATATTCGCAATACCATGCCCATGCGAACATGATGGTCAGCATGATGGCGATGGCACCGTATGCGATTGCGGTGAACGTGTCACGCATTCGTGTTCCTTTTCTAGGGTTTTTCCGATGATTGCGCATGCCAGTCCAACATTGCGCGTGGTTCTTATTCTAGTCCGGTCGCCGAACATGATGCGGCCGTTTCCGGTCACATGGAGTTCGGCTATGGTTCGCCCGCATCGCGGGCACTCGAAATCGCATGCCAGTCCGCGTCCGGTGGGGCGGATTGCCACATCCGCCCCATATCGCGCGCCCATACCGCACAGGCGCCCTATCGGATTCGTCACGCGGTCTCCTTCACGCTCTTCCAGATGCGTTCGATTTCGGTGTCTCCGAGTCCGCTGACGTGGCCGCGGAGCACGAGTTCGTCGTGGATGTTGGCCTCGTTGTCCTCATGGTTGTGGAGGCGTCCCCAAGCCCACCTGTAGAGCGTGTCGTTGCGGCGTCCTTCGGGCACTGGCGTGAGGTCTGGACGTCCGTTGCGCGGCGCGCTCTCCTTGGCTGCGACCGCCTTCGGCATGGGTTCGACGCCGTAGCCGTGTTCGACGAGCCAGTTGAGCAGTTCGAGCGGCGCCTCCTGCACGTCCGTCTCGTCGCCTACCAGCTCATAGAATCCGACGCCGTCGATGTTGGAACCGGCACCGAGCACGTATCCGCGCCCATCCACCTTCACGTCCACTGGGATGCCGTCCGCATGGTTGGTGTTCTTGAGCTTGCCGGTCCAGCCTTCGGGAAGCCGATAGTAGGCGTGGATTCCGCCGTGCGTCGGCGTATGCACCATGAGGGTCGGGGCGAGCATGGGTCGGAGGATGTTGTATCCGTGGCGGCTGTGGTCATCCTTTGGCGCGTCCATGTCGATGATGATGCTGCCGGGCTGCGGGATGACGGCGTACACGTCTCCTTGGCCGATTTCCACGACATCCTCCTGCTTGCCGTTCTTCCAGTTGCGGACGGCTTTCGGATTGTCCGGGTCGGTTGGCTCCTTGTGGAGTTTGAAGCCTTCTGGCGCTTTGACGTTGACGATTTCGCCGTCTTCGATGACGCGCCGTTCCATGTCGGTCTGGGCTTCAGGCACGGGCAGGTCTTCAAGCAGTGGAAGACGGCTTTCGTTAATCTCCTGCTCGTAGCGTTCGCGGTAGGGGGCGAAGCGGTCTTCGTCGATGACGACGCGGACGGAGCAGACCTTTCCGTCGATGCGCTTGCTGCGCAGGCCGACGCCGAGCATCTTGTACGTGTCGCCGCTTGTGTGGCCGAGGTATGGGCAGGCGCGTGTGTCGGCGTATCCGTTCTCGCAGATTTCGTTGACTATCCACATGGCGCGTTCGTCCAGCTCCTGTTCGCTGTCGTTGAAGCTGATGTCGCGGTGGATGTCGTCGTCCAACGGCTTGTCGGCCCAGAGGATGGCGCTCGCGAGCATGAACGGGGTCATGCCGTACTGGTCGATGAAGTCGGCCAATGGTTGCATCTGCTGCGGGGTTTTGCGGCCTGAGAACATGACGGGCACGAGGCGGCGCATGTTGGCGTCGCCGTTGCTGGTCGCGAGCGGGTGGTTGCTTGCGATGACGAGCGTGGCCTGCGAGCGCACGTTGACGCTGTTGCGGCCGACGCTTCGCGCGTGGATGGTGTCGCCGGTGGCGATGCGTTTGATGATGCCCATGTCCTTGTCGGTGAGCATGTCGCCTTCCTCGTCGTACACCCAGTAGCGGCCGTCGAGCTTCAACGCCTCGTTGCCGCTTTCGAACACGCTGGTCGAGTTGAGGGCTTTGATGGCGATGCCGCTGGCCTTGTCGGGGTAGGCGTCGCCCAATCGTCCGAGGAGGAAGCTTTTGCCGTCGCCGCCGTGCCCGTAGAACACGTAGAAGAGATGCTTGTATGGTTCGAGGAACGGGGTTGCGAACATGCGGAGGAGGTTTTCGCGGCTCGCGTCGTCGGCGGTGAGCTGGGCGATGAACTTGTTGGCCTGTTCGACGATTTTGGCGGTTTTCTTGCTGTCGTTCAGCCATGTGCTGTCGTCCACGTACAGGTATGCGCCGTTGTCGTCGGCCTCGCCGACCATGACGCTGTGCTTGCCTTGCGGATGGAAGGCGGTGTCGCCGAACCGCATTCCGCGGACGAGGCGGGGCAGTTTGAGCGCTTCGGCGCGGAACATGGGTTCGAGGTTGCGGACGGCGCGGCTGCCGGTGGGGAAGCTGAATTCTTCGGCTAGGCTGCTGATTGGATGCCACGTGTTGGGCATGTCGCCGCCAAGCCAGTTGGTGTCGCGGGCGAACATGGTGTCGCCGCTTTCGTCGAGGCGCAGGTCGCCGTTTCTGAGCGACCAGAATGCGTCGTAGTACGCGTCGTCCCAGCGTGGCTTGCCGGTTTTGTCCATGATGGGCATGGCGACGGTTTGGAGCCGCGCGTCGGTGAACGTGTATGGGCTGGTTAGGTCGGCCACGGTGAGGCCGTTGACCTCCCGGGCTAGGCCGTTCGGGATGTTCCGGTACGGCTGGATGTCGAGCGCTGGCGGGTCTTGCGGCTTGCGGAATGTGTGACACATGGTCGTCTCCTTCGTGGTATAGTTGTTTTTGTTGGTAATCCAACCCTAGCACACTCGCCAAGAGTTCGCAACTACGGTGTTTCGGAAATCATCCGGTTTCCAGTCTCCTTGTGGTCCGTAGGATGCGTAGGCGAGTGTTCTAGGGTTTTTTTTTGCCCTTTTATGTGACACGACTTGACAACCATGCTGGTAGTGGTGTATACGCGCGCGTGTGCGCGCATGCGCGCCTCTTATATATATAGAGGCCACCACCACCACCACCACCACCATATATACCTACACTTACACACTACATTTATTAGGCTTTGGGAGGGGTCAGCCTCGTGCGCACGCGTGATACACCATGACGCACCAAAAGTCAAAAAATTATGTGACCATTTGACCCCGAAATTACTGTGATTTTCGTCACATTCGCACCCCAGCACGAAGCCTCTTCACAATTCCATCACAGAATTTATAACCCCTAACTTGAGTTATCCACGGGCTCAGCGTTGGAAATCCGCCAAAACCAGACCCAACGCCATGGCCGCCAGTACGGAAGACCATGCGCGCTCGCCATGGCCGCAGCCTGCCGAATCAAATAAAGGCGTCTCTGAGGGCCTTTCAGCGTGAGAAGGTAAAAGTACTAGGATTCGGCGTGAAAGCCCGTCCAAGGCCCCAAAGAATGGCTCTCAGGTGGCTTCATGCCCCGTTTGCCCTCGTCGGCGCAAAT
>ENA-ORNG01000570-ORNG01000570.1-human-gut-metagenome-genome-assembly--contig:-NODE-570-length-31424-cov-12.298830_pt1 | contig 31424 bp, 27 predicted proteins | sample MGYA00242113_ERZ509018 | MGnify/ENA primary metagenome ERZ509018 (study PRJEB26280, sample SAMEA2338711) | human gut metagenome | biome: human gut; feature: human-associated habitat; material: faeces... | reverse complement strand
CATTGCATCCGAGGCGGGCCTAGCCCCCTCGGGCTCCCCTGCGGCTCTGTCACATTGCTCCGCTGCCACTAACTCCCCGTAAAACAGCGACAACCCCGCAGGCCGAAGCCTGCGGGGTTGCCTCCGCGTATCCGCGGTCCATTGCATCCGAGGCGGGCCTAGCCCCCTCGGGCTCCCCTGCGGCTCTGTCACATAACTCCGCTGCCACTGACTCACTACAAAACAGCGACAACCCCGCAGGCCGAAGCCTGCGGGGTTGCCTCTCTATGACGCCGCAAACGCGGCGGTCCATATTTCTTAATCGGGACGCTGGAGAGTTGCGCCTTGGTCAGATCACTCCGACAGCTCTGCCTTCTTCTCGGCAGACAGCTTCTTGATCTTCGGGATGCCCCAGATGAACGCCGGGAGCACAACAACGATCAATGCATAGTAGCCGTCATAGCCGTAGATCTTGGAGATGATGGTCGACAGGCCGAGCAGGGAAACTGCATAGCACAGGCCGATGACGATCAGGCCGACGATCACGCTGCGCGCAGCCTTGCTCTTGATGGCCTTCGGGAAGCAGTGACCCTCGAAGCGCTGGATCATGGAGTAGACCAGCGTGACGGACGTGGACACGAACGCGCAGAACAGCAGGATGGTGTACACGACGAACAGCCAGGTGTAGCCGCTGCCCATGAGGGTGACAACGCTCTGGTTGGGGAGCTTCATGACATCGCCGATATGGCGGGCTGCAATGCTGGCAACCGTATCAACACCGGTGCTCTTGATGGCGCAGAGGATCGGGTACCAGCGCAACAGCATGGCACCGGAAGCGGCGAGCGCGCCGCCGTTCATGAGCCAACCAAGGATGCTGGCGCGCTTGACGCCCTTGTGGGTCAGCTCGGTGGAAGCGGCGATCATGGCCGGGACGGACACGCACTGGAAAGCAGCGTACACGAACACGCCGCGCCAGACGCCCTCGAGGCCCTTCTGGGAGGTGACGTCAGCGATGGCCGGGATGGAAGCGTAGGCCGCGTTCTCAGTGGCCAGCTCCTGGGCAACCGCGTCGATCGGAACGACAAAGCCCATGATGACCAGGATCGCGGTGACGATCAGGATCGCAGTGGAAAGAACGGTAGAAGCCTTGATGATCAGGTCAACGCCGAAGATCGACAGAAGGATCAGCAGGGCGATGATGACGAGGTTGCAGATGATATCGGGCAGGTCGATCAGGCTCTTGACGATGCCGCCGGCGCCGTCAACGCAGGAAGCGACCGCCGCGAGGATGATGATGATGTAGAAGACCTCAAAGAAGACCTCCATCCACGGCTTCGGATACAGGGCGCGATAGGTGTCCTTGTAGTTGTCGAAACCGTTGAGCTTGGCAAACTTCATCATGATGTACATGACGACCGCCAGAATGCCCATGGCCAGCAGCGGGAAGATTGCCGCGGTCCAGCCATACTGGACGAAGTAGTTCACGACCTGGTTGCCGGTCGCGAAGCCGGCGCCCACGTGGGTGCCGAACCAGACAGACGCCACGGTAAAGGCGGCTGCCCAGCTGCTCTTGAGCTTTTTGTTATCCATTTTTTACCTCTCTCTTTTTTTGCTCTTTTTTTCTTTTCTCTCTTTTATTTCAATCCTGCCTCGTGCTCTCCTACCAACCGAGACAGGGCTCGAAATCCACACCCATGTGTTAATTTATGAACAAGTCGTTAACAACTCGGGATAGTAAATTTATAATTCTCTCACACGCAAAAGTCAATAACAGCCTCTTCCAATCCCCAATTTTTTTCAGTCATTTTCTGAAAATTGTCGAGTTGCACAAAATCCTGCATGTATTTTTATGCACTCTGATTCTGGCGTTTTTGTAATCTTTTGCGTGATTTTAGCACTCTGACAGAAAGAAAACAGTTGCGGCGTCTACACTTTCGTGCTATCATAGCAACGCTGGGAGGTCGAATTTCTTGTTGGATTTTTGTCAAGCAAGTTTGGCAATTTTTTGACTTGAAGCGTCGGCCGCAGCGAACGCGATTGATGAATTTTTAACCATCATTTTTGCGTACACATCCATGACCTCGTGTCGATTTCGGAGGGAGCGCGCACGCTATGAAGCTCGTGACATTTGAAAAAGACGGCCGCAGCGCCGTCGGTCTGCTCAACGCGGCCGGCACCGCCGTACATCCCGTGCCGGGCTGCGCGGACATGCAGGCGCTCATCGGCATCTGGCCGGTGCTGGACACTGCCGCCGTGCTGCGCGGTGAGGCCCTGCCGCTCGAGAGCGTGCGGCTGCTCGCGCCCATCCCCCGCCCGGTGCAGGACGTGATCTGCCTGGGCATCAATTATTTTGACCACGCCAAGGAGAGCGAATCCGTCGCCGGCAAGGGCGTCAAGGCGCCGGATACGTTCCCGATCTATTTTTCCAAGCGCGTGGACGAGGCCGTCGCCCCCGGCGGCGACATTCTCAGCCACAATGATCTCGTCGCCGACCTCGACTATGAGGCAGAGCTGGCCGTCATCATCGGCAAGGCGGCGTACAACGTCACCGAAGCGGACGCACTGGACTATGTGTTCGGTTACACTATTTTAAATGACGTGAGCGCACGCACGATCCAGAACCAGCACAAGCAGTGGTACCGCGGCAAGAGCCTTGACGGTTTCACGCCGATGGGCCCGTGGATCGTCACGCCGGAGGAATTCGACGTGCGCAAATCCCGGAAGATCCAGAGCCGCATCAACGGCGAGCTCCGGCAGGACAGCACGACCGACCGCATGATCTTCCACGTGCCGTATGTGATCGCCGAGCTCAGCCAGGGCATGACGCTCCGGCCCGGCACGATCATCTCCATGGGCACGCCCGCCGGCGTGGGTATGGGCTTTGACCCGCCGAAGTGGCTGCACCCGGGCGACGTGGTCGCGTGCAGCATCGAGGGCATCGGCACCCTCACCAACACCGTTCGGTAATCCGCCGTCAGGCATCCGCCTGCAGCGGCCGAAGATATCGCAAACAGATTCAGAAAAGGAGAGAAAAAGTTATGAAATTTGCAATGTATGGTTCCGGCGCAGCCGGCAGTGTCTTCGCTTCTTACCTGCGTAAGGGCGGTGCGGACATCATCCTCATCGACCGCTACGAGGCCCACATGAAGAAGGTTGCAGAGGAAGGCATGCACTTCACCATCCATCAGGAGGAAGATGGCGGCTACAAGGATTACGACTACCAGCTCAAGGGCTTCCGCACCTACACCACCGCTGCTGACGCGGCCGCTGCGGAGGGCAAGGTCGACGTCATCATCTACATGACCAAGGCGACCCAGCTCGAGCAGGCCATCCAGGACTCCATGCCCGTCGTCGGCGACACGACCGTCGCCGTCTCCCTCATCAACGGCCTCGGCAACGATGACAACCTCTTCAAGGTCTTCCCGAAAGAGCGCTGCATCATCGGCTCCGGCGTGCTGGGCACGGCTCTGCCCGAACCCGCACACTGCGTGTCCACCCCGGCCGGCGGCGTGCAGATGAACTTCGGCGGTGCGGTCCGCTCGGAGCTCACCGACGCAGCCTGCACCGAGATGCTCAAGTGCTACCGTGACGGCGGCTGCGACGCTTACTGGCGCGACGGCGAGCCGGGTACCGACAACAACATCTACAAGTTCATCTGGAAAAAGGTCTGCGTGAACGCCACCGTCAACACCGTGTGCGCGGTCCTGCGTCTGAAGATCGGCGAGGTCGAGGCGGATCCGTTCGGCCAGTGGCTGTTCCACAGCGTCATCCGTGAGACCTGCGCAGTCGCGACCGCTAAGGGCGTGCCGATGGACGCCGATGAGTTCATCGCCCATGATCACAAGGACATCGTCACCAACATCGCGGACTACTATCCGTCCATGTGCCAGGACATGCTCTTCAACCACCGCCAGACCGAGATCGACGTGCTCAACGGCAAGATCGCTGAGTACGGCGAGCAGCTGGGCATCGACACCCCGGTGTGCAAGGTCCTGTCCCAGGTCGTGCGCTGCATCCAGGGCAACTACGACAAGCAGTACCTGAAGTAATTTCCCACCCCGGATTTTCTCTGCCGGCCGGCCAACAACCGGCCGGCAGTCTGCTAAGGAGGCAAACGCATGAAAATTGCAATGATCGGCTCCGGCGCTGCCGGCAGCGTGTTCGCCGCCTATCTGCGCAAGGGCGGCGCCGAGCTCTGGCTCGTCGATAAGTACAAAGCGCACATGGACAAGATCGCGGCCGACGGGCTGGTCTTCCGCACGCCGGAGGGCGAGGAGGTGCTCACAGGCTTCCACACGAGCGCCACCGCGCACGACATCGGCACCATGGACATGGTCATCCTCATGGTCAAGGCCACGCAGACCGCGGACGTCATGGCCGACACCATGCCCTGCATCGGGCCGGAGACGGTCGTCGTCTCGCTGCAGAACGGCCTCGGCAACGACGAGGTGCTCGCCCAGTTCGTGGAGACCGACCGCATCCTCTACGGCAGCGGCCTGATCGGAACAGAGCTGGCCGGCCCCGGCGTGTGCGTGAGCAAGCCGGAAAAGGGCATCCAGATGCACTTCGGCGCCGTGCACAACAACCCGAAGGCCGACGCCGCCGGCAAGGCGCTCGAGGCGTGCTTCCGGGCGGGCGGCTGCAATGCGAGCTTTGACGAGGACGTGCGTCCGTACATCTGGAAGAAAGTCATCGCCAACAGCGGCTACAACGGCGTAAGCGCCGTCATGCGCCTGAAGGTGAAGGAGACGTTCGCCGACCCCTACGGCCACGACATCGTCATGCACGTCTGGAAAGAGGGCTGCGCTGTCGCGCAGGCGCTCGGCATCGGCGACCTCTGGCCGCTCATGGAAAAGGAGGAGCCAAACATCGTCGCAAACCTCGGCAACTACTATCCCTCCATGGCGCAGGACGCCGTGCTGCACCAGCGCCAGACGGAGATCTCCGTGCTCAACGGTGCCATCGCGCGCTACGGCGAGCGGCTGGGCGTGCCCACCCCGTTCAACACCGTCATCACGAAGGTCATCTCCTGCATCCAGAACAACTACGACAAGCAGTATCTGGGCTGAGGCGGCCGCGTAAAGGCCGGCATGCAGCCAAACAAGCTTTATAAAAAGCAGATCCCCTCCGTGTGCTTTCCTGCACACGGAGGGGATCTTTGCATATTCAGGAGACGGTCGGAAATCACGCGAGACTCAAGATGTGCCGGATCTCCTCAAGGTCTCCGGCAAAATAAATGCCCTCCTGCCGCTCCTCGGACGACAGTCCCTTTTCGATCATATGCCCCAGAAGCGCCTGCAGTGCATTGTAGTAACCGTTCAGGTTGTAGAAAATGCACGGCGCGTCCAGATGCTTCAGAGACACCTTCGACATGACCTCCGTGATCTCCTCGAGCGTTCCCGTGCCGCCGGGGAAAGCGATAAAGGCATCGCCGAGCTCGATCATTTTGCGTTTGCGCTCCGTCATGTCCTCGGTCACGATCAGCCTGGTCAGGCCGTCGTGCTGGAATTCGTTTTCGATGAAGCACCGCGGCTCGACGCCGGTCACTTCACCGCCGGAGAGCAAAACGCTGTCCGCGATCGCACCCATCAGTCCGGATCTGGAGCCGCCGTAGACCAGCGCGTTTCCGCTGCTGCCGATCCAGGTCCCCAGCTCTTCGACCGCTTTGCGCAGACCGGGGTCGTTTCCTTCATTTGCGCCAAGATAAACGGTAATATTCATACACAATCCCTCCGATCACGCTTCGGCCGGTACAAAAACGGCAGTCAGACTCTTCGCCTGACTGCCGGCAGGTATGCATCCACCCATAGTATAATATACTGCTGCGGATCGCTTGTCAACGGCTCTTACTCCCGCAATGTCGTCCGCCAGTCCCGTCCGCGCTGCCAATACCGATTTTCAGTCGTTCCCGCTTGGCTTTTTGTGCGCGCCGCCGAACAGGTACCGCGTGACCAGCTCGGCGCAGCCGGCGGCCAGCGCAAACTCCGCATGCCCCACGCCCTGTACGCCCGAGCGGAAGACGAACAGGACCATCAGCGCAAAATACATGGACAGATCCACATACAGATACAGGTTGCCGCAGCGAATCGTGGCCGCCGTGATCTTATCCGCGCTCATAAACAGGTACTGGTATGCGCCCCGGACCGTCAGGAGCATACCGATGCCGCCGAGGATCAGATACATAGCGAGCCCGATCAGCAGACTCTTGCCCGTTCCGCGCCGGATCCTGTCCTGCCTGCTCGCGCCCAGATTCTGCGCGTTGAAGCTGACGATTGCGGTGCTGAGCGCATTCATCGGACACATCAGGAAATTGTTGAGCTTGTTGGCAGCGCCGAATCTGTTCTGGGCGGGGTTTCCGACCGCCATGATGCCGTCTTGCCCGATGTCAAACCCGACCAGCGCGCGCTGCATCACGATGATGCCGATTGCCAGCGCCGAAAACGGAAGTCCCATCGGCAGCCCCTGACTTAGGTGCTGCGCATACACGGAGACCTCCGCGCGAAAATCCTGTTTGGAAAGATGGAGCTCCGGATATTTTCCGAAGGCGTACATCAGGCACAAGAGCGCGCTCACCGCCTGCGCCAGCACGGTGGCAGCCGCCGCGCCGATGACCCCGAGCCGGACACGCTGGCCGATTCCTGCAACGCGGCCAGCCTGCCGCGCGCGGGAACCTGACGCCGGAGACCGCCGCAGTCCAGGAGGCGCCGCAAAGCGCGGCACATCAACCGCAAAGCGCGGCTCCCCAACCGCACCCTCGCCGTCCGGAATCACACCTCACTGGCCACGCAAAACGATCTCATTCTGCGGCCGAAAATCACATCGGCCGCGCAAAAACGCCCCCTGTGCCGTGCACAGGGGGTGTTCGCTATGGTTGGGTTTCCCGTCAGCGCTGCGCGCTTAGCGGTTGGGGTACTTCTGGGCCAGCTCGGCCTCGAGCGCATCCCAGTCACGCTGCTGCGTGATCTTCGTCCACGTCTCGGGCGACGTGTTGTTCACGCGCTCGTAATCGTGGCTGTTGGTGGCTTCCTGCACGGGCTCATAGTACCAGGCGTCGGGGTTGCTGTTGTCCGGCCAGGTAACCATGTCGGGGAGGAAGTGATCCTTGTCCGGCGTGCGGAACAGGACGTTGTTGATGATCTCCATGACCTCGGCGCGGGTGATCTCCGCATTCGGGCGGAACGTGCCGTCCGGCAAGCCGTTGACCAGGCCAAGGGCCGCCGCGCGGTTGATGTACTCGCGCGCCCAGCTGTCGGAGATGTCGGAGAACGCATCGCCCTCGACCTCCGGCGCGTGGAAGAACAGCGCCGCGATCGTGGCGAACTCCGCGCGGGTGATGTGCTCCTGCGGGCCGAATCTGCCGTCCGGGAAGCCGGCGAGGATGCCGGCGTTCGTCAGCGTGGCAACCTGATTGCTGTACCAGCTGTTGGCCTCCACATCCGGGTACGGATACGTGGTGCACCAGACCTGTTCGCGCGCGTCGTCCTGCAGCAGGCGGTAGAAGATCGTGGCGACCTCTGCACGCGTGATGTTGTCGTTCGGGCCGACGTTTCCGTTCGGGTAGCCGACGATGTATGCGTCGTGCTTCTCACGCTCCAGCGGCGGAGGCGGCACTTCGTTGTCCTCGACGGAGAACACGAACGCGATGTGCGCAGCCGCTTCCTGGAACGCGTTGCCCATGGCGGGGTCGACCTCGATGGTCACGTCCAGATCGACCGGGTCAGTCTTGGGGCTGACCTCGGCAATGAAGACGTTGCTCTTGAGGCCCTTGCTCGCGTCGAGCTGGCTGAAGAGCTTCGCGGTCTTGTTGGACGCGAGCACGACGCCGTTTTTCGACACGGTCATGCTGATGTGATCGAGCACATCGTTGTACGTGATGGCGGAGCCTTCCTTGGCGGAGGCGTCGCCGTCGATCTCCGCGCGCAGATAGATCTTTGCGCCCTGCGCGCCGTTTTTGCTGTCGGCCTGCACGCGGATGGTCTGCGTGAGGCTGTCGCCGGGCATGCAGTCGGAGAAGTTCGGGAACAGGTTCGTGTCCGAGCCCTTGCCGGTGTGGGTGAAGGTGAAGTGTGCGTTGGTGCCGTCCGAGCCGTCATAGTACGTGACGGTGGGGATGTTCGCCTCGCCCGTCGCCCAGATGCCCAGTCCGGCGGCCAGTGCGACCACCAGCACGAGGGCGACGATCATGGTAAGCTTTTTGTGTTTCATACCGTTGCCCTCCTTATGGTGTCGTGGTGTCTTTCAGTGTTAAGCAGCTGTCCGGGCCGACTTTGACCGCCGTCCATGCGCCTTCCACAGCCGTGCTCGGTGCGGCCTGAATGCTCTCGGCCAGCACCGTCACCTCGAGGTGGCAGCCGTCGGGCTTGCCCTCTGTCGGCTCGGTGATGTGCTTGTCCTTCTGCAGCAGGTTATCGGTCGTCATATTCGGTCCGACCGGCGTCTTGTAGTAGTAAATGCCGTCCTGCTCGAACCAGTTGTTCGTGTCGTATTTGACATTAATGTTCACGGGCTCGCCGGAGATAGTCTTTCCATCTTCGCTGACCCAGTTCATGACCAGCTTGACGCGGACATAGGACGTGGCCGTACCCTCGTTCTTGACGAAGATGCCCGTTTTCTCGTTGCCGCTATCCTCAACATCAACGTGTGTGCCGGACTCAGCAGCCTTGAACGTGTTGGTCACCGGAGCGGTGTTCGCCTTGAGCAGGGCAAAGGTGGTGCCGACTGCCAGCGCGAAGATCAGGCACAGGGAGAGGATGAGCGCGGCTTTTCTCCCGCCTGAACCGTTAAAGATACGTTTCATGTGTCATCCCTCCTGTTCATTTCTCATGTGCAGTGCCGCCGGCCCATGTGTTGATGGCCTTGGCAAGGCTCGTGAGCCAGTTGGTGCCCTTATTTTCGTTTTTGAAGGTCACAGTCGCGGTGCCGTCATGGATGCTGTCGGACTTGAGCTCCTGCGTGGCACCGTCTACCGGCGTGTACTTCCACGACCAGCTCGTGTCCTCAGTGATGGTGTAATTGCCAACCGGGAGGTTCTTGATTACCTGCTCGTTCGCGCCGGTGATCACGACCTGCATATCCACGCCCTCACCTTGGACGCGGAACACGAAGGTCTGGCTCGAGTCGATTGTTGTGTCGGCTTTCGCGGTCTTTTTAATCGTCAGGTCGAACACATCGCGCTCAAACTTGGCATAGTAGGTTTTTGCTCCGTAGCCGTCCTTGTCGCCATATTTCACGCTCTGCTGCGGCGTGAGCTTGTTGTCGGCGCCAACCCAGCTGCTCTTCACCTGCTGCGTGCAGGCTTCGTCCTCGAACCAGCCGACGAACTTGTAGCCGGCATTCGGCGTGGGCGTCGAGCCGTTCACACTGCCGGTCAACACTTTCACATTGCTGTCCAGCGAATTATCCAGCGTGCCGGAACCAGTCGGCCCAACGACCTGATATTTGATGTCGACTGTCTGCTCGCGGTAGTAGAAGGTCTTGACGTTCTTGCTTGCCACGTCGTCCGGGTCTTCAATCTGAATAACCATCGACTGAGAATTTCCTCCGGAGACCAGCTCATAGCCGGGGATCGTTTTGGCCGCCCGCGTCACCTGTGCCTGATAACGGGCTGTTCCACTAGCCGGTGTTGCGAGCTCCTTGTTCGTTCCCTGCTCAAGGAAGCGGAACTCATAGGGATACTCAATGCGGTCGTAGTACAGGTCCAGGACGAGACCTCCTGCCGCCACCGTGCCGCTCGTTGTGCTTTTGTCTGCATTGAACTTAAAACCCGGGAGATTGGTCAGCTTCTGCGCAGTATATTCTTGGCCAATCATGCCGTTCAGATCCGTGGAGGACTGATATTCGGTGTAGCCCTCCCCCTCGATGTTCTGCGTCCAGTGGATGATCTGAACCGGCGCGTGCACTTCATCCTTGGTATACCAGAATACGAGCACGTTTTCATCGGCGTTTGCCGACAGGACCAGACGCTTCTGGTACGCGTCGGGCGCGTAGCCCTGAATCTGCTCAAACTTTTCGGTGATGACCGCAGCAGGCGTTTCACCCGTTTTTTCTTCGTGCAGGACTTTGTTCGTGCCCTTCTCGAGATAACGAACCGTGTACTTCACTTTTTCCTTTTGCACATAATAGAAGGTGAAGTCATTCAATCCGTTGTCGGGAGTCCCTTTAATGTCCATGATGATGGAGTGGCTGGACGTCTCCGGGAAGTAGCCGGACTGATAGTCCTCGTTCAGCTGGTCGCCAGCCTTGGCCTCAAAGGTCTTGGTAGAGCCGGCCAGTGCACTGCCCTTGGTATCCGGCGCGATGGTCGTACCGCTATCTCTCAGCTTGTAATGGATCGTGTACTCCATCAGCTTGTTCGAGCTCCACTTGGCATAGAGGTTGAGATCTTTTGTCACCGGCATAGAGAAGTCAAACGCGTGCTCCGTGCCGTCAGCGTCCTTGTAGAACCAGCCGACGAAGGTATAATTGCCGTTTTCAGGTGTACCGGGGCGATCTTTCTCCGGAACGGCAGTACCGTGGGAAACCTCCCATATCTGCTTTGGCTCGACGTGATTGTTCAGATCGCTCTCCGTCAGATAGGTCTTGACCGTGTGGGTAACGGGCACCCACTTGGCATAGAGCGTCACATCGGAAGCGGGCATTGTCGCCGTAGCCCAGTTGACCTCAGAACCGGCATAGCAGCCAGCGGTCGTGTACCAACCGTCGAACTTATACGCGTTCTTTTCCAGATTGGCAGGATATTCCGGCTCAAAATAGTAGTCACTCAGCGGTGCTTTGTACTGCACGCTGGCTTCCTTACCATCCACATAATCATTGTAGTTGTAGAACTTCAAGTTGTAGCTGTTGCGGGTGTAGTAGAGGTAGTTATTTTCCTGCATACGCACTTCACCGTCCTTGGGGAGGGTCGGTTTGGAATCGCCCTGCGTGAAGCCGGTAATGGGATGGAATTCCTCTTTGTACGTTAAATTAGTATTGGTGCTGTAATTAAGATCAATCACCTTATATTGCGTGTAATTCTTTCCATTGTAGGTGGTATCTCCTGAAGTTCCGTTTAACGTTTCAACATAGTAATAAATTTTCGCGCCGGATTCGGTGTCATACTCCTTAAACGTGATGTTCTCGCCGGGCATAGTATCAATGCTTCCAAGATATGTTTGCTCATCGAGCTCGCCATAGGTTTCTGTTTTATCCGGCACAATCCACCAAATGGTCTCATCTCCGTCCTTAATGGGGAAATTGCTGTGAATATCCGCCTGATACTTTGCGGTAATAGTTTTTTTAATCACCTTATAACAGCTATCATTGTGTGTGTGAAGGAACCATTTATCGCAGTTAAGTTCTCTGAACTTGAGCGTATACGTATTTCTCGTATAATACACATTCAGCACGGTGGAGCCGTCGCCTTTGACGGTGACAATCTCGGCCTTGTTTGCGTTATAGGTGAAATGCTTGGCATCCTTGTTGTTGAAATTGGCATCTTTGTAAGTATCACTGCTGACCGAAATACCGGGTGCAACATCCGTAATCTTCTGGTCTGCAACATAGCTGTAGCCGTCGTCATTCGCGTTTTCATACCAGTAGACAACGGTGTAGCTGGTCGTGCCGGCGTTCCATGTTGCCTTGTGGGTGGTGTTCTCAGCAGGCATTGTCGCCGGAAGTTCCGGATTCCAGCCATTGAACGAGTAGCCCGGCTTGGTGGGCGTGCCGACGCTGATCGGTGCGCCGTAGCGGGCATAGATGGGTTCGACGCCGTAGCCGCCGTCGAGGTCGAAGTTCATGAGGTAGTAGTAGCGGTCGTAGTAAATTTCGACCACTGTGCTGCCATCGGCCGCGATTTTGGTCGTGGTATCATAGAGCAGGGAGTAGAAACCTTCATAGGCTGTTGTTGCAAGGTTTGCGCCAACCGGACTCTCTGTGTAGCCTTTCTTTATCTCCGTATCCGCAAGCGTGTAGTTATCATCATCGACGTTCTGCTGGTAGTGCTTGACGGTGAACTCCACCTCAGCAGGCTTATAAGTGACAGTGTACTCCGTTGCCTTGGAAGAATCTACATGCACAACCGACGGATCCGGCGTATAACCAACGACCGTGGGGCTGGTAACGTCCTGCGTGTAGGTAGTGCCGTCGGCAACCGTGGCGCTCCAGGGGTTCGCCGCCTGCCTGCCATCTTCAAACTTATAATTGATGATGATCGTGTATGTGCCATACTCCGGCGCGTCGTTCGCGGCCACGGCGACTTTGGCCGGGCTGCGGAGCACCGGGGCGGCTGCAACGTCAGCGGAGGCGGGCGTGTCCACAGCGGTGGCGGCTGTGACCTCGACCGTGACAGCATCGCTGAACGTGGCCTCGCCGGTCTCGGCGCTGGTCAGTCTGCAGCGGATCTGAACCGTGTTTTTCTCGCTCAGGGCGCTGGCCACCATGGGGTAGCTCAGCTCGAGCGTCTGCGTGTCCGAGCCGAGGATGTTGGCCCAGACGTTCTTCGCCGCCCGGATCTGCCACTGGTAGGCATCGTTCTCGGCGGCGGACTGTGCCTGTGCCGTCAGGCTGATCTTCTGGTTCACCGGGAGGTCAACACGCTTGACGGCCTCGCCGCTGCTGTCGCAAACGGTCAGGCTGTTCGTCACGCCCGCGCCGAGGAACAGGCACATGCTCAGGAGCATGGTCGCGCAGAGGACGAGCGAGAGAATGCGTTTTTTCATGTTTTCGTCCTCCTTTCTCAGGCTGTCGGGATCGGATCGATCTGCGTGCTCGAAGTGCTCGCCTCGACCGTTCCGACGTGCTTCCACACGTCAATGGGGCCGTACTTGTCCAGGTTCGCCGTCTGGACGGCCTCGGCCGTGACGTAGATATGCACCGTGGTGTTCTGATATTCATTGCCCATGTCCGTGCTGAACGTGACGTGGTTGAAGAGCTTCGACGTGGCGGCCTTCGGATCGACCGTACCATTATAATAATAGTATCCGTCCGCGCCGGGGATCCAATCAGTGTCGTTCAGGTCGAGCGTGAGCAGGCTCCTGTCCGTGAGCGGGACAAGCTCGCCATTCGCGGCGACCACCTCAGGCGTGATCTTCACGCGGGTGTAAAACGCGCCGGAGCCGACGTTCTCCACATAAACCACTTTGTCCACGACGCTGCCGGGCACGGCGCTCACCGTCGTAAACGGTTGGCCGGTGCCGTCCTCGTCGTGCAGTGCAAGCTTGACGGAGCCCATCGTGATGACGTTATCCGCCCGGCCGACGGCCGAGAAATACGCCCACGTGCCGACCGCAAGCAGCGCCACCACCAGGACGAGCACCGCCGTGATGGTCCACTTCTTCTTCATGCACAAACCACCTTTCTCCTCGAGGGAATGTTTCTTGATGCTGAGGGATTCTCCGCGCCCCGGAGGGCGCGCGCAGGAAATTTTGTGGGATCTCCATTTCTGTCTGCGCGCGGACGGCGGCAGCTCCGCCGCCCGCGCCCGGACGGAACCGGGGATAAAGGGCTGAAAGGGGCCGGGGAAGCTTTGGCCCGGCCGGCATCTGCGCCGGACGGAAGCCAGCCCCTTTCGGGCCCGTAGGCTCCGAGTGGGGCGGCGCGCCGCGCCGCCCCATCGGGGTCAAAAATTGGGGAATTACTGCCAGTTGGTAGCAGCGCCACCCCACGGGTTGTAGTGTGCGCCAAAAGCAGCATCCATAGCTTCAGAAGCGCTGTCAAAGCCCTCGGCCTGAACCGCAACGGCGAACACCGGGCAGGAGACCTTGCTCCAGTCCCAGCTGCTGTCAACGGCGAATTCTTTGCCGAACGCACGGGGAGTGCCGTTCTGCATGTCAAAGGACTTGTCCAGATACACGCCCTGCACGAGCTGCTCGGTGGTAGCATGGGCGTCGAGCGCCTTATAGTAGTCAGCATAGTAGACGTTGTACTGGATGCCATCAATGGTGGTCTCAAAGTAATTCCACTTGCTGCCGTGCGTCCACTGCCACTCCTTGCCCTCGGTAGAGGTGATAGCACCGTTTTCAGCAACCTTATTGCCAAAGTTGAAGTGCAGGACGTTCATACCAGCGTTGAAGGTCTCATAGCCGTTGTCCAGCGCGGAGGGAATGGCGAAGTAAGCGCGGATGTAAGCCTTTTCAGAACCGGTGTTCTGGATGGTGACCATCTTGTCCACATAGTTCTTAGCGGTCGGCATGCCAAGCGCATCCTTCTCGCCCTGCGCAGAGCCGACGATCGGGTAGAGCGACTGACCCTGATGGAAGTCTTCGAGATCCGTGGTCTTGTTGCCGTCCGCATCCAGCTTGCGCTGCTGCTCGATCAGCTGAATGTCAACGTTGCCGACGGTGAAGGTGTTGGTCGCATTGTCTTTATCGGTGAAGTACGCGAGGGTACCGCCGACGACAAGCGCCGCGACGAGCATGACCGCGATGGCAGCCACAAGAATGGTTTTCTTCTTCATATGTAGCTGTAGCGTTCTCCTTTTCTGTTTTTCCGCACAGCCTTCTGTGCGTATATTACATGGGATACATGGGAAAAACGAGGGGGTGATTACTTGCCGAGGAAGCAAGCGGTGAATGCCGCAGTAGCGTCAGCAAAGCCGGCGGACTGGCAAGCAAAGGCGATAACGTCGATGTTCAGAGAATCAGCATTCTGACCCTCAGCAAGCGCGAAATTGTTGCTGACCGTAATTTCAGTGCCGTCAGTACCCGCCTTCAGAACGTTCCAAGAAGTGCTGTTATTAGCCGCGGTTGCAGTCACAACGCCAGCTTTCAGGGCATAAATCTTGTATCCGTCCTTCGTGACCTGAGTGCCATCCTTCATCACCTGAGTCCAGACAGCGTCATCAACGCTCCAAGCAAAGGTTTCAGTAGCAGTGCCCTTAACGCCGACAAAGACATAAGCGCCCGTGTTCACATCCAGATTGCTCAGCGTCACAGTCGGGTCTTTCGGAATGTTCACGCCCGGCTGCACAATGTAATCCTGGCCGGTCGTCTGCCACTCGCCTTCGGCGTAGGTGCCGTTTGCCTTATTGTACGTCACCTTGTGTTCTTGCAGCGTCAGGTTGCTATTGCCAAGTGCACCAACCACGAACGTGTTCTCGACCGGGCCGCTCGAAGCCTTCAGGTACGCCCACGTCGCGCCAACCGCCAGCGCCACGACGAGCACGAGCGCGATGGCGATCGTCAGAGTTTTCTTCTTCATGTAATGTTTTCCTCCCTTAAATTTGTTCAAAGCTTCCTATGTCCAACAGCGCCGTGCCGGGCGCTGCCAGCAATCACTAAGTTAATGCACGAACAGGCAAAAATATTGCACGGAACCTTTATTTTCCCATATTTTCGCCGGAATTTTTGGCATCCGGGGCATCGCCGGGCTTGTCCGCGGCGCGGCGGGCCGCGTCGCGCGCGTCCGCCTCCGACGCTTTGCGCAGCACATCCGGCAGGAACGTCAGGATGATGAGCACGAGCGCGAGCGCGATGGCCAGATACATGCCGGGCGGGTTCGACACCCAGTGCGAGACATAACCCAGGTACGGGATGGTGAACACCGGGCGGCCGATGAGGTTCTTGAAATAGACGGGTGCGCCGTCGGGCGCATCGTTTGCGTCTCCCTTCGTATAAAAGTGCTGATTTTCCGCATCAATGGAGACGACGCGGTGCGTGACGACATCGAGATCCTCATTGAGCACGAACGTGATCGGATCGCCGACCTGCACGTCCTCGGGCGCGCAGGGCTTAACATAGATGAGCGAGCCGGTGTGATAAGTCGGTTCCATGCTGCCGGACAGGACGCACATCGGCCGGAGGCCGACCAGCCGGACCCCCACCAGAAGCAGCGCCAGAATGACAACCAGGATCACCAGCACGGTGGTGACAGCGTTCCACACCTTCTGAACTCTCTTTGACATCTGTGACCTTCCTTTCCGCCCCGCTGCATTCCCCCCCCTTCCGCGGAGACGCCGGTCCGTGCCCGGAAACCGGAACGATCATAGCACACGACAGACGCAGAATGCGTCGAAACCGCGCGCGAAAAATTCACGCAGTTTCCTAAAGTATACCACATTCTCCACAAATGTGGAAGAGGAATTGTTCACAATTTTCCAGGTATGATTTTGGCAATAACAGACAAGAGGCTGCAAAATATGCCGAAAAACGTGCAAATTCTGCTGCGCCGCGGAGCGCTTGTTTTTGGTAATTCCTATTGTACTTTGCGGGTGCGGATGCGTCAAGGGGAAAAGAACGGATGCATCCAGTCTTTTACATTCATTCAATTCGAGACGGGCGGGCCCCCTCGAGCTCCCCTGCCGAGGCGCCACATTCTTACCTTTTCTTAAATATGACACATGGCGACTTGTTTTTGCGTGAAAAACATGATAGGATAAGGCGATTATGGACATTTATCGGAAAGGAGCTGGCAAGCATGGAAACCAACGTGCTCGACTGGCTGGAAACCACCGCCGCAGCCTGTCCGGACAAGCCCGCTTTTCTCGATGAGGACAGCGCGGTGACGTTTGCCGACGTGCGGCGCGAGGCGCGCATCATCGGTACGGCGGCGGCGAAGCGCCGCGCCGGGCAGAAAAAACCCATCGCCGTCATGAGCGGGCGCAACGCACACACGCCGGCGGTGTTTCTCGGCGCGGTGTACGCCGGGTGCTGCTACGCCCCGATGGACGGGACGATGCCCGTACACCGGCTCAACTCTATTTTAAATACGCTCGACACCGACCTGATGATCGTGCAGCGCGCGTTTTACGACAAGGCGAAGACGCTGGACTTTTCCGGCACGATCCTCATCGCGGAGGAGCTGCTCGAGGGCAGCGAGGACGCGGCGCTGCTCGCAAACTGCCGCGCGCGGGCCAGAGAGCTCGACCCGCTGTACATCATCTTCACCTCCGGCTCGACCGGCACGCCCAAGGGCGTGATCACGGCGCAGCACTCGCTCATGTGCTACATCGAGGACTACGCCGGCGTGATGGGCATCGCGCGCGAGGACATCCTCGGCAACCAGTCGCCGCTGGACTACATCGCCGCCGTGCGCGACATCTATCTGCCGCTGCGCTTCGGCGCGACGACGGCCATCATCCCGAAGGAACTTTTCATGTCGCCGGAGCGCCTGTTCGAATACATGAACGACAAGGGCGTCACGGCCGTGGGCTGGAGCGTCTCGGCGCTGACGGTGCCGGCCGCGCTCGGCGCGTTCGAGTGCAGCGTGCCGCAGCACCTGCGCAAGGTGTGCTTCTCCGGCTCGGTGATGCCGTGCAGCTGCCTGCGCCAGTGGCAGCTCGCGCTGCCGGAGGCGCGGTTCGTCAACCAGTACGGCCCCACGGAGGCGACCGCCTCATGCACGTATTACATCGTGCCCGGTCTGGTGGAGGACACCGACGTGCTGCCGATCGGCAAGCCGTACCCGCACTACGAGGTGTTTCTGCTCTCGGAGCGCAACGAGGCCGTGCCCGACGGTGAGATCGGCGAGATCTGCGTCAAGGGGCCCATCCTCGCGCTGGGCTACTACAACAGCCGCGAGAAAACGGCCGAGAGCTTCCTGCAAAACCCGCTCAACCACGCTTACGACGAGCGCATCTATAAGACCGGCGACCTCGGGCACTTCGCGCCCGACGGCAACCTCATGTTCCACGGCCGCAAGGACCGGCAGGTCAAGCACCTCGGCCACCGCGTGGAGCTCGGGGAGATCGACCTCGCCGCGGCGAAGGTGCCCGGCGTGGAAGACTGCTGCGCGCTCTATGACCAGGCGCACGAGCAGATCTGGCTGTTTTACACCGGCGAGGGCGTGACCAAGCGCGACATCGCCGTCGCCCTGCGCGCCGACCTGCCGGGCTTTATGGTGCCGCGCAAGATCGAGCAGCTGGAGGCCATGCCCCGGCTCGACAACGGCAAGACGAACATGCGCGCGCTGGCCGAGCGCATCACCGCCGCGGCCAAACACTGATTTTGCTGATCCTACTTACTTCAGGAGGTATATTATTATGGAACAGGAACTGATGGACATTCTGACCGATCTGCGCCCCGACGTGGATTTTGAGACCGAGACCGCCCTCATCGACGACCACATTCTCGAGTCGTTCGACATCGTGTCGCTCGTCGCGGCGCTCAACGACGCGTTCGACATCGAGATCGGCGCCAAGGACCTCGTGCCGGAGAACTTCAACTCCGCCAAGCGTCTGCTGGCCATGGTGCAGCGCCTGCAGGACGAGGACTGATGGACAAGACTGCACTCCGGACGGCGGCCGCGAAATACGGCACGCCGCTGTATCTGTTTGATCTGGAGGCCTTCACGGCGCGCGCTCAAAGGGTGCGCGCCGCGTTCGGCTCTGATGTAAATCTGTGCTACTCCATGAAGGCCAACCCCTTCGTGCTGCGCGGCCTGCCGGACGTGTTCCGCTGGGTGGAGGTGTGCTCCCCCGGCGAGCTGACGATCTGCGAAAGGCTCGGCATCCCGCCGGAGCGCATCCTGTACTCCGGTGTGAACAAGGGCGCGGACGATGTCGCGCGCGCCGTCGCGCTGGGGGCAGATCTGCTCACGGCCGAGAGCACGCTGCACTTTGAGCTCATCTGCGCCGCCGCGGCCGCGCAGGGAAAGCACGTCCGCGTGCTGCCGCGCCTGACCGCCGGCAGCCAGTTCGGCATGGACCCCGACGCGCTGGCGGAGCTCGTCGCCCGGCGCGCGGAGTTCCCGAACGTGACGATCGTGGGCATCCACTACTTTTCCGGCACGCAAAAGCGCAAGGACGCCGTGATCGCAAAGGAGCTCGCGCATCTGGACGAGTACCTCACGATGCTGCACGAGCAATACGGCTTCACGGCGCAGCACGTGGAATACGGCCCCGGGCTGAACGCCGAGTGCTTCCGCGAGGACGCCGAGGCGCGCGACTGCGCGCTGCTCGACGCGGCGGCGGCGCACATCCGCACCTTCGGCGAAAAGTACCCGCTCACGATCGAGATGGGCCGCTTTTTCGCAGCGCCGTGCGGGACGTTCCTCACCGGCGTGGCGGATGCCAAGTGCAACCTCGGCGTGAACTACGCCGTGTGCGACGGCGGCATGCACCAGGTCAAGTATGACGGCCAGCTCATGGGCATGCAGGTCCCGCCGCTGACGCTCCTGCGCGAGAGCGCGGACGCCGCCGGGCCGTGGATGCTCTGCGGCAGCCTGTGCACAACGGCGGACGTGCTGGTGCGCGAGGCGCAGCTGCCGCCCCTGTGCGTGGGCGACGTGATCGCCCTCGGCCGCTGCGGCGCGTACTCCGTGACGGAGGGCGTGTCCGTGTTCCTGTCGCGTGACATGCCGCGCGTGGCGCTGTACCGCGACGGGGCCTTCACGCTCGTGCGCGACCGGTTCGCGACCGACGTGCTCAACACCTGCCAGACGCTGGAGGACGGAAAATGACTCTGACATCGCTGTCGTTTTATCTGCTGGTGCTCGCGCTACTGGTGCTGTACTACCTGGTACCGAAGCGGTTCCAGTGGGTGGTGCTGCTCATCGGCAGCTACGCGTTTTACGCGTTCGTGTGCCTGCGGTACATGGGCTTTATCGTCATCACGACGCTCACGACCTACTTCGGCGCCCGCGGCATGGACGCCATGACCGCGCGCATGGAGCAGACCGTCGCCGCGCACAAGCAGGACTGGGAGCGCGAGGAACGCAAGGCGTATAAAAAGCGCTGCAAGTCCCGCCGCAAGGCGCTCATGATCGGCATTCTGGTGTTCAACTTCGGCATCCTTGCCGTGCTGAAATACTATAACTTCTTTGCCGAGTCCATGGAGGCGCTCTTCGCGTCCATAGGGCTGACGGTCTCGCTCGGCCACATCGGACTGCTGCTGCCGCTGGGCATCTCGTTTTACACGTTCCAGTCCATGGGATATGTGCTAGACGTCTATCGCGAGAAGGTCCCCGCCGAGCGCAACGTCGGCAAGCTCGCGCTGTTCGTGTCCTTCTTCCCGCAGATCATTCAGGGCCCGATCGGCGTGTACGACCAGTTGGCGCACCAGCTCTACGACGAGCACAAATATAACTTTGACAACATCCGCTACGGTGCGGAGCTGATCCTGTGGGGCTTTTTCAAGAAGCTCGTCATCGCCGACCGCGCCGTGGGCATGATCCACACCGTCGCCGGGGCGTACACCGACTACGCCGGCACCTACGTGCTGCTGGCTGCGCTCGTGTACGCGCTGCAGCTGTATGCCGACTTCTCCGGCGGCATCGACATTTCGCGCGGCGTGGCGCAGATGTTCGGCATCACCATGGGCGAAAACTTCCGCCGGCCGTACTTCTCGCGCACGCTCACCGAGTACTGGCACCGCTGGCACATCTCGCTGGGCGACTGGCTGCGTAACTATCTGTTTTACCCGCTGTCGATCTCGAAAGCATTCCTCAACTGGGGCCGCCACGCCAAACAGCACCTCGGCAACCACATCGGCAAGGTCCTGCCGACGGCCGTGGCCTCGCTCATCACGTTCCTCGTCATCGGCATCTGGCACGGCGCGAGCTGGAAGTACGTCGCCTTCGGCTTCTGGAACGGCATGGTCATCCTCGTGTCCACGCTGCTGCAGCCGGTGTCGGACAAGGTCGTCGCCGGATTGCACATCGAGCGCAAGAGCGCGTGGTATCAGGTGTTTTCCATGCTGCGCACGTTCGTGGTCGTGCTCATCGGCTATTACTTTGACATTGCCGACGGCTTCCGCGCCGCCATGGGCATGATGGCCAAATCCGTGACCGACCTGCACCTGTCGCAGCTGCGGCCGAGTGCCGTGCTCGAGGCTCTGCCGCTGACGAAGTATGACTGGGCCGTGCTGCTGTTCGGCACGATCGTGATCTTCGTCGCCTCCGTCATTCAGGAGCGCTCGCAGCGCACCATCCGCGAGATCCTCGACGAGAAGCGCCTCGCCCTGCGCTGGGTCGTGCTGCTCGGCGGCATCTTCGCCGTCGTGCTCATGGGCGTTTACGGCCCGGGCGTGCAGGCGTCCGAGTTCGTGTACATGCAGTTTTAAGCCATGGGAAGCGGACGCATCTCCAGGACCCGCACGGCGCTGCGCGCGGTCATTTTCGTGCTCATCGCCGTGCTGGGCATCGGGCTCATTTCGCCGGCCTTCGTTGTGAACAACGAGTGGGACATGCGCCACGTGCACGGCTTCTTCCTCGAGCCGGAGGGCAGCCTCGACGTGGTGCTCATCGGTGCGAGCCAGCTCTACACGGGCTACAGCGCCCCGCTCGCGTGGCGGGACTATGGCTTTACAAGCTATCCGCTGGCCGTGTCGAACATCCCCGCCCGGCTCTACGGCTCCCTGCTCACGGAGGCGGTGAACCGCCAGCACCCGAAGCTCATCGTCGTGGATATCGACGGCTTCCTCACGGACGAGGACCCCGAAAAGCTCGAGGCCAACCTCCGCAAGTGGCTCGACAATATGCCCTGGTCGCGCAATAAGATCGAGACCATCCGCACCTGCGTGCCTGCGGAGCTGCAGACCTCGTTTTACTTCAACATCGCAAAATACCATGCCAACTGGTACCAGCCGGACACGTGGCTGCCGGTGCAGCAGCGTCTGCGCGCGATGGACAAGACCGGCTACTCGCTCACGAAGAGCTTTGAGGCCATCGGCCAGTCGCTCACGGACGCCGACGAGCCGAACATCCGGCCGCTGACGCTCAGCGGCGCGAACGCGCAGTACCTGCGCGATTTCTGCGCGCAGGCGCGCTCGCTCGGCACGAACGTGCTCTTCCTGCGCATGCCGCACCGCACGCAGACGACCGACCCGAACGTGTTCGCCGACGTGGCGGCTGTGGTCGGCGGCTATGGCTATGAGCTGCTCGACCTGCACGACGCGTTCGGCACGATCGGGCTCGACCGCTGCGCCGATTTCATGGACTCCGACCACCTCAACGCCATCGGCATGGAGACGTTCACCGCCTGGTTCGGGCAATATCTCTCGGAACACTATGACCTGACGACTGCGCACAGCGAGACCGTCACCGCCGAGTGGCAGCGCTGCGCCGATTTTATGGCGCAGATCCTGCCCACCTGCCAGCAGCAGGCGGCGGACAACACCAAACAGACCCTCAACGAGTTTTCGGCGGCGTTTGACGCCTACCGCTGACCCGATAATTCGACCGTGCCGCCCCGGCACAGAAAGCGCAAAGCCTATGCAGCAACGTTCCAAGCCTCAAAAACGCGCCCTGCGTGCCGTCATCTTTCTGCTCATTGTCGTGCTGCTCTACAGCGCCGCAGCCAATGTGCTGAGCGTGAACAATACGTGGGATATGCGCCATATCCGCGGCTTTTATCTGGAACCGCAGGATTCGCTCGACGTCGTCATGCTCGGCGCGAGCGAGCTCTACACCGGCTTCAGCTCTCCGCTGGCGTGGCAGCAGTATGGCTTTACGAGCTATCCGCTGGCCGTGTCGAGCAAGCCGTCATGTCTGTATGACTCCATGCTCACCGAAACCATGCGCCGGCAAACGCCAAAGGTCGTCGTCGTGGAGATCAACGGCTTTTTGTACGACTTCAATCAGGACGAAACGGACACCGGCCTGCACAAATGGCTCGATAACATCCCGATGTCGCGCAACAAGGCACAGACGATCGCAAACTGCGTGCCGAAAGACCAGCAGTCGTCCTATTTTTTCCGCATGGAAAAGTACCATGACACCTGGATCGAGCCGGACGTCTGGGGCGGGGCTGCCAAAGATCAGCTGACCATGCGCCGGACCGGCTATTCGCTGACCAAGTCCTTTGAGGTCATCCCGAAAGTGGAGACCGGCGAGCGTCAGGTCAAATCTCTGGAGCTGAGCGCGGAAAATGAGCAGACGCTGCGCGATTTCTGCGAGCGGGCCAAACAGCTCGGGGTGGAGAATGTGCTCTTCGTGCGCTTTCCGCACCGCACGGTGCTCAGCGACCCCTCTGTCCTTTCGCAGCTTGCGGACATTGTGCGCGAATATGGCTACGGCTTTCTCAACTGCGACGAGCAGATGGACAGCATCGGTCTGGAGCTGGACGGCGACTTCTGCGACAACGAACACATGAACGTATTCGGCATGGAGAAGTTCACCGCCTGGTTCGGGCAGTATCTCTCCGAGCAATACAGCCTGACTGCCGCGCACAGCGACAAGGTGACCGCCGAATGGGCGCGCTGCGCGGAATTTGTGGCGCACATGCTGCCCATCTGCGAACAGAAAACCCCGGGTGACGGCGGAAACTACAACGAATTTTCACCGGAATTTTCGGTCTACCGCTGACCCTGTATCTTCGAGGACGTTATGAAACAAAACCGTTCCAAAACCAAAACCGTCGTGCGCGTCATCGCGTTTCTGCTCGTGGCGGCGCTGCTCTACGGCGCGCTCTCGCGCCTGCTGGCCGTGAACGACGCCACCGAGCAGCAGTATGTCCACAGCTTCTACCTCGAGCCGAAAAATTCGCTCGATGTCATGATCCTCGGCGCGAGCGAGACGTTCACGGACTACTGCGCGCCGCTGGCGTGGCAGCACGCAGGCTTCACGAGCTATCCGCTGGCCGTGTCGGCCGCACAGGGGACCATGTACCCCTCCATGCTGCGCGAGGCCGCCCGGCGCCAGACCCCCGGTGTCTACGTCGTGGAGGTCAACGGCTTTTTGTACACCGCAGAAGAGCGCGACGAGTTTTCGCACGCCGCGCTGCGCAAATGGATCGACACAATCCCGCTGTCGGCCAACAAGCTCGACACCATCCGCACGTGCATCCCGGCCGAGAAGCGCTCGACGTACTACTTCCCGCTGCTCAAATACCACACGTTCTGGAAGTGCGCCGGCGACATCCGCCGCTCGCTCTCCCTGCAGCAGCAGGCCCGCAGCGTGGGCTACTCGTACACCAAGCCGTTTCTGTCCATCTCCATGTTCCTCACGGAGACGGATGAGATCCCCGTCCGCCAGCAGGAGCTCGACGCGTTCAACGAGCAGTCGCTGCGCACGTTCTGCGAGACAGCAAAGAAGCTTGGCATTCAAAACGTGCTCTTTGCCCGCTTCCCGCACCGCACCGTCATTGAAAACTATGACGCCGTGTTTGCCGAGCTGGAGGCGGTCGTGCAGGAGTACGGCTACGACTTCGTGAATTTCGACACGCAGATAGACGCCATCGGCCTCGACCCGCTGAGCGACTTCGCCAACGCCGAGCACCTGAACGTCTTCGGCGCGGAGAAGTTCACGCCCTACCTCGCCGACTATCTCACGACGCACTACGACCTGAACACCGCACACAGCGACAAGGTGACGGATGAGTGGGCGCGCTGCGCCGCCTTCACGCAGCAGATGCTGCCCGTGTGCGAGGACAACACCCGGCGCTACACCTCCGAGCGGCTCGATGAGTTCTCGCCCGTGTTCGCTGCCGACCGCTGAACATAAAAGAAGCCCGATCCCCGGAGCGCTGCTCCGGGGATCGGGCTTTCCTGTTCTGTTTACCGGCCGGTGCTGCCAAAGCCGCCCGCGCCGCGGTCAGTTTCGTCGAGCGTGTCGGCGTCCGAAAATTCCGCCGCGAGAAACGGCAGGGTCACGAGCTGGGCGATGCGGTCGCCGGGCGCGACGGTGCGCGGCTCGTCCGTATCGTTGTGCAGCGCGACGGTGCACTCGCCGCGGTAGTCGGCATCGATCACACCGACGCAGTTGGCCGGGCGCAGCCCCTGCCTGGAGGCCAGCCCGCTGCGCGCGAACACGCCGCCGAAATACCCTGCCGGGATGGCGAGGGCGAGGCCCGTGCCGATCATGGCCGTCGCGTGCGGCGCGATGGTGACGCTCTGCCCGTCCGCCGGGCAGGCATAGAGATCGTAGCCGGCGGCGTCCGCACTGCCGCGGCGGGGCGTCACGGCGCCGGGGCGCAGTTTCTGAATCTTTACTTCCATCCGTTCATGCCCTCCCAGAGTACGATGCGGCCCGCCGCGCGGGTCCGGTCCATGTCAATGATGCGCTGATTTTCCGAGCCGCGAAAGCGCAGGCTGATGTTGCGCTGCGCGTCCACATAGCGTCCGTCAACAAGGATGTCAATGAGCGAGAGCATCTCGTCCGTGACCTCGCAGCGCGGGTGCGCGCCGTCAACGGTGAGCTCCTTGTCGAGCGTGAAGCCCGAATACGCCCAGATGTCCTTTTCCGGGAACCGTGCGCGCACCCGGCGCAGAAACGGCACGAGCGCACGCTGGTTTTCCGGCTCGAACGGATCGCCGCCGAGCAGCGTCAGGCCGCGGATGAAGGGCTTTTCCAGCTCGGCAAAAATCACCTGCTCTGCCGCCGCGTCAAAGGGCTTGCCGTAGTGAAAATCCCACGTCTGCGGCTGAAAGCAGTTGTAGCAGTGGTTCGTGCAGCCGGAGACGAACAGCGTCACGCGCACGCCGACGCCGTTGGCAATATCGCAGGTTTTGATCTCCCCATAATACATAATAGCAATTCCTCGCAGACAGCGGGCGCGCCATATAGACACGCCCGCCGGTTATTTTTGATTTCGCGTGTTACAGATGCAGCACGCGCTCCTTGATCTCCTGCGTGCGGCCCTGGTTCCAGAACTGGGTACCGATATAGCCGCAGGTGCGGCGGGCCACGTTCATCTTGTCCTGATCCGTGTTGCCGCAGTTCGGGCAGCGCCAGATGAGCTTGCCGTCGTGCTCGACGATTTCGATCTCGCCGTCGTAGCCGCAGACCTGACAGTAGTCGCTCTTGGTGTTGAGCTCGGCGTACATAATGTTGTCATAGATAAACTTCATGACCTCGAGCACGGCCGGGATGTTGTTCTGCATGTTCGGCACTTCGACGTAGCTGATCGCGCCGCCGGGCGACAGCGCCTGGAACTTTGACTCGAAGGCCAGCTTGCTGAACGCATCGATATTCTCCGTCACGTGGATGTGGTAGCTGTTGGTGATGTAGCCCTTGTCCGTGACGCCGGGAATGATGCCGAAGCGCTTTTGCAGACACTTGGCAAACTTGTACGTCGTGGACTCCAGCGGCGTGCCGTAAAGGCTGAAGTCGATGTTGTGCATCTGCTTCCACTGCTTGCAAGCGTCGTTCATATGCTGCATCACCTCGAGCGCGAACGGCGTGGCCGAGGGGTCGGTGTGAGACTTGCCGGTCATGTACTTGACGCACTCATACAGTCCCGCGTAGCCGAGAGAGATGGTCGAGTAGCCGCCGTAGAGGAGCTTGTCGATCGGCTCGCCCTTTTTCAGGCGGGCCAGCGCACCGTACTGCCACAGGATGGGCGCGGCGTCCGAGAGCGTGCCCTTGAGCCGTTCGTGGCGGCACATGAGCGCGCGGTGGCAGAGTTCCAGCCGCTCGTCAAAGATCTTCCAGAACTTCTCCATATTGCCGCCGGAGGACAGCGCCACATCCGGCAGGTTGATTGTCACGACGCCCTGATTGAAGCGGCCGTAGTACTTCGGCTTGCCGTTTTCGTCCACATACGGCGTCAGGAAGCTGCGGCAGCCCATGCAGGTGTAGCAGTGGCCCTCGCCGTTTTTGTCCACTTTCAGCTCGAGCATCTTCTTTTCGGAGATGTAGTCCGGCACCATGCGCTTAGCGGTGCAGCGGGCGGCCAGCTCCGTGAGGTACCAGTAGGGGGAATCCTCGTGGATATTGTCCTCCTCAAGCACGTAGATCAGTTTCGGGAACGCCGGCGTGACCCAGACGCCCTTTTCGTTTTTCACGCCCTGATAGCGCTGACGCAGCGTCTCCTCGATGATCATGGCAAGGTCGTGGCGCTCCTGCTCGTTTTTCGCCTCGCCGAGGTACATGAACACCGTCACGAACGGGGCCTGGCCGTTCGTGGTCAGCAGCGTGACGACCTGATACTGGATCGTCTGCACGCCGCGGCGGATCTCCTCGCGCACGCGGTTTTCGACCAGCTCTGCCAGCTTCTCCTCGCCCGGATGCGCGTCGATGGCCTGCATCTCGGCCGCGACCTCGCGGCGGATGCGCTCACGGCTGACCTGCACGAACGGGGCCAGGTGCGTCAGCGAGATCGACTGCCCGCCGTACTGGTTGGAGGCAACCTGCGCGATGATCTGCGTGGCAATGTTGCACGCGGTCGAGAAGCTGTGCGGCCGCTCGATGAGCGTGCCGGTGATGACGGTGCCGTTTTCGAGCATGTCCTCAAGGTTCACGAGGTCGCAGTTGTGCATGTGCTGCGCGTAATAGTCCGCGTCGTGGAAGTGGATGATGCCCTCCTCGTGCGCCTCAACGATGTCCTTCGGCAGCAGGAGGCGGCTCGTAATATCGCGGCTGACCTCGCCGGCCATATAGTCGCGCTGCGTGCTGTTGACGATCGGATTCTTGTTGGAGTTTTCCTGCTTGGCCTCCTCGTTGTTGCACTCGATGAGACTCAGGATGCGGTCGTCGGTCGTGTTGGCACGGCGCACCAGGCTGCGGGTGTAGCGGTAGGTGATGTAGGCCTTGGCGACCTCGAACGCGCCGTGGGCCATGATCTGCTTTTCGACCATGTCCTGAATTTCTTCCACGGCGGCACTGCGGCCCAGCTCCTGGCAGGCGAGCTCCACGCTCTCGGCAATGCGCTGGATCTGGCGCGGCGTCATGCGGTCGCCCTCTTCGACGGCGGCGTTGGCCTTCGTGACGGCCATGATGATCTTCGAGATGTCAAAGGTCGCCTCGGCGCCGTTGCGCTTAATGATCTTCATGTTTCTATTCCTCCCCCTCATAATCGAAAAACACAACATCTTGTGTGAAAAAACCGCTTTATTTTGTATTGAGAGCGGGTATATCGTACAATATCTAGTACAGGCTGTCAATAACCAATTTGATTTTTGTTGCACATTATGTGAACAGCGCGGCCCCTTCAGGCCGCAAAAAAGCACCGCCCGCAGGCGGCGCAGCGCTGCCCGGGCCGGAGAAAACTCCGGCCCGGGCACGGTCAGTCCGTCAGGCAGTTTCGTAACCGTTGGGGTTTTGCGTCTGCCAATGCCAGCTGTCGCGGCACATGTCCTCAAGCGAATACTGTGCGCGCCAGCCGAGGATGCGCGCGCTCTTGTCCGGGCAGGCATACACGGTCGGCAGATCGCCCGCGCGGCGCGGCGCGATCCGGTACGGCACATGCACGTGGTTGGCCGTCTCAAAGGCGTGCACCATCTCGAGCACGCTGTACCCCTTACCGGTACCGAGGTTGAAGATGCTCTCACCCGGATGCTCCGCCATGTAGGCGATCGCCGCGACGTGGCCGCGCGCGAGATCCATGACGTGGATATAATCGCGCACGCCGGTGCCGTCCGGCGTATCATAGTCGTCGCCAAAGACGTTCAGGCATTCCAGCCGGCCGATGGCCGTCTGCGAAATGTAGGGCATGAGGTTGTTCGGCACGCCGCGCGGATCCTCGCCGATGAGGCCGCTCGGGTGCGCACCGATGGGGTTAAAGTAGCGCAGCAGCACGACCGACCAGCTCGGGTCGGCCACAACATAGTCGCGCAGGATCTGCTCGCAGACGTACTTCGTCCAGCCATAAGGATTCGTGCAGCTGCCGGTACGGGACGTCTCGTAGAGCGGCATCTCGTTGTCGCCGGAGTACACCGTCGCCGACGAGGAGAAGATGATCTGCCGGACGCCGTGGTCACGCATCGCCTCACAGAGCGTGATCGTCGAGCCGAGGTTGTTGTCGTAATACTCCAGCGGCATATGTACCGACTCGCCCACGGCCTTGAGGCCCGCGAAATGAATGACGCAGTCGATCTTCTGCTCGGTAAAAATGCGGTCGAGTCCGGCACGGTCACGCACGTCCATCTGATAAAATTTCAGCGGCCGGCCCGTGATCTGTTTGACCCGTCTGCCCGCCTCTGCACTGCTGTTGACAAGATTGTCCACAACGACGACATCCATGCCCTGCTCGAGCAGCTCCACGCACGTGTGGCTGCCGATGTAGCCCATGCCGCCGGTCACCAATACGGTCATGCACCGTACCCCCTTTTGCTGATGCATCTCTGCTTTTATTGTACATCACATTCCGGCGGAGTTCAACGGTTTTCCTTTGCCAGAGAATTGCCAGGTGCGTGAATTTCCTGACAATCCCTGATTTTTCAAAAATCAGGTGGATTCCTATTGACTTTTCGTCGCTGCTAGGATAAACTGCAAGTATCATTTGTGAAGTCGGGATGTCTGCGTACGCACATTTTTACCCATTTTCGCAATCTGACCCTTCTCTTTTTATCAATTCTTTTCTCTTTTATCTGATCTCTTTTTACGGATTTAGCTATCCTTTTTGTTCTCCGCCGCATGGCATATCTCATCCCGCCACAGTGATCATGGCGCGTGTCTGCAGCGTACGGGGCGCGTGTCCATAACGGCTGCATCTGCAGCGAAAGACCTCCGGGGGCGCCCGGAGGTCTTTTTATGGTCATTTATATCGATTGGAAAAAGCGTCAGGGCGTGTGCATGCCCTGGCGCTTTTGTGCGCCGCGCGCTCAGCTCTCCATCTGCTTGCCGAGAAAGCCTGACACGGCCTGCGCAAGCTTGCGCTCCGTCTCGCCGGCAGGGCCGTCGCCGTGCGCGGCCACGAACAGCACACAGCCGAGCACGTCCCCCTCGGAGAGGATGGGCGCGGCGACGGAGACGGCGTAGCGCTCGTCGGTGTCGACGACCGGCAGCGTGCAGCTGTCGGCTGCGTACTGGCCGCGTGTGCTCATGATTTCTTCAAGCTCACGGCTGATGCGCCGGTCAAGCAGCTCGCGCTTGCCGCCGCCGGCCACGGCGATCACGGCGTCGCGGTCGCACACGGCGGCGATGCCGCCGGTAGTCTTGTGCAGCGCATCACAGATCTGCGCGGCGAACTCGGACAGCTCGCCCATCGGGGAATACTTCTTGAAAATGACCTGCCCGTCGGTGTCGGTGTAGATCTCCAGCGGGTCGCCCTCGCGGATACGCATGGTGCGGCGGATCTCCTTGGGGATGACCACCCGCCCCAGCTCGTCGATCCTGCGCACGATGCCAGTGGCCTTCATACCAATTCCTCCCTGGTTTTTTATGGTAGTATCTGCGGCGGGCGGTATAAATATGTAGTAAGTAAGGAGCCAGCCATGGAATTTCTGCAGACGACCCTGTGTTATCTTGAAAAGGACGGTGCCTATCTGATGCTGCACCGCATTAAGAAGAAACAGGATGTGAATGAAGGAAAATGGATTGGCGTCGGCGGACATTTTGAGGAGAATGAAAGCCCGGAGAACTGCCTGCTGCGCGAAGTGAAGGAGGAGACAGGGCTGACTCTGACTTCCTGGCGCTTCCGCGGAATCGTGACGTTTATCGCGAAAGGCTGGCCGACGGAATATATGTGCCTGTACACGGCGGATGGATTTGAGGGAACGCTTCGCGAATGTGACGAGGGCGAGCTTGCCTGGGTGGCGAAAAAGGATGTATCGGCCCTGCGGCTCTGGGACGGCGATCGGATCTTTTTGAAGCTTCTGATTGAAAGGGATACGTTTTTTTCGTTGAAATTGTCATATGATGGGGACGAGCTGATAGAAGCTGAGCTGGACGGGGTAAAAATTACATACAAATAAGCACGCAACTGCGGGTTGGTTGGGGAACGAGGGTTCTGCAGTGCGTGCTCATGAGGAATAATCAATATATGGGAACCGATTTTGGGGAAAATCGGGGTGGTTGGCTATGCCAGAAAGATAAGAAGATGAATTATTTTCTCTTGTTCCTTATCTTTAACTTGATTATATATCATTCATCGTATATAATCAAATATAAATAAGAAAATAATTATTATAAATTTTTTGTTATAGAATCATAAGTGGACAAAAGTGCCGGAAACCCTGTAGATAAAGGGGAAAGAATGGAACGGAATGAGAATGTTCACGGGCGGGAAGTTTCGGGATGAAATATCCCGCAGGATGCAGCGATGAGAAAAAGCAGGGTACATAGGAGGAAACATGTTCGACGGAAAAGAGTATGTATACGCGGTCTACGAGGAAAAGAGTTTTTCGAAGGCGGCGCAGAAACTGTATATTACGCAGCCGGCGTTAAGCACGGCGATCAAGAAGGTGGAGAAAAAGATAGGAACTCCGATTTTTGACCGGAGCACCTCTCCGATCGGACTGACGCCGGGCGGTGAAGTTTATATCGACGCGATCGAAAAACTGTTTGCGCTGGAACAGAACACGCTCAATCAACTGAATAACTTAAATGGGCTTCTGGCGGGCAAGCTGTCGGTTGGCGGAACGATCTTTTTTACCTCGTTTGTACTTCCGGGCGTGTTGAGCGAGTTTTCCCATCGGTATCCGCAGATCAAGATTGATCTGCAGGAGGGCACGACCACACAGCTGACCGATAAGCTGGTTGCCGAGGAACTGGATCTTCTGATCGATAACTCGGAACTGGATGACAAAAATTATGAAAAGTATTATTATAGCACGGAGAGAATTATTCTGGCTGTTCCGAAGAGTTTTCCGATCAATGAGGAGCTGACCCAGTATCAGCTTACCGCGGAAGATATCCGGGCAGGACGCCACAGTCAG
>ENA-ORNG01000567-ORNG01000567.1-human-gut-metagenome-genome-assembly--contig:-NODE-567-length-31532-cov-3.434190_pt1 | contig 31532 bp, 24 predicted proteins | sample MGYA00242113_ERZ509018 | MGnify/ENA primary metagenome ERZ509018 (study PRJEB26280, sample SAMEA2338711) | human gut metagenome | biome: human gut; feature: human-associated habitat; material: faeces... | reverse complement strand
CGCCCCGCACCCGCAGCCATGATCGCATACCCAATACACCCCATCGTACGGATGGGGCCAAACTCGACACCCTTGGCGCTAGTATGCTCAAGCGTGATGGAATCAATCAATGGGTGCAGCGTGTTGCGTAAAATCAGGTAGCCGGTGTACACCAGCATGATATAGATGAATCCGCTGGACAGCCTGAGCAGCAGTGCCAAAAAGGCCGCACACAAAAGCGTGACAATCAAAACGGTATTTTTGGTTTTAGCCCGATCAGCCATCCGCCCTACATAGGGCTGAAATACCAGTGCCGTCAGCGCAGCGCCTGCCGTAAGAAAGCCCATCTGCAACGTATTGAGCCCGATGCTCTTAAGAAATATCATGAAATACCCGCTTGCGGCATCCGTCGTGTAGTAAATCAGATACAGCAAAAGGAAAATGACCAGTCCATGTTCCTTATAGCGGTTCCACACCTTTTTTACTCCCATATTGATGCCCTTTCATCTGTGCGGGTTCACGCGGCTGCCTCTTGAGCAGTCGCCTTCAGGCCTCATCGCCGGTGTTCTCGTCAGAAAGGGAACAATTTCTTGTAATCCACACCCTCATGGCTGGCACCATACTCACATGCCTCATAAGCCTCGCAATAGCGCACATTTGCCGCATGCGCCTGGCCATATCGCTCGATGAGCTTGTCTCGGTAAAGGTCGCTTTGCCAGGAGCAGCGCGGCAGATACCGTTCCCGAATCAACTGCATGCGCCCTTGCGGGTCGGTAGGCAGCGTATCAGGATCAATGCCATCCACCCAATACAGCCAGTCAAACACTTGACTCTCATGTTGCGCATATGCCAAAAGGCGCTGTTCGCTTACGTCGTCGATATCGATCACCACATCAGCATGAAATGGATTGGGTTTTTGGAACGTGTCACTCATGTAGAAGATGAGCGGGAGTTTCTCCATCACGGGAACTGTTGGCAGAAAATTGGGCACGCGCAACAAATAGGAGCAATCCTGCACCAATATACCCGTATTGCGGTGATCCGGGTGATAATCGCAAGGCCGGTGCGTGATGATAACATCCGGCGAAAAGGTGCGAATAGCGCGCATCATCCGTTCTCTGTTATGGATTTCCGTGGTCAGGTATCCGTCATTGATATCCAGACTTTCGTATCCCGCGATTCCCAACACCTCCCGGGCCTTGTTTTTTTCCCGATCCCGGACTTGTACGGTGTGATACCCTGGGTATTTTTCGTGTCCAGATTGTCCGTTTGTTGCACAGAGGAACTGAACCGTATGGCCTGCTCGGGTAAACTTAATAGCCGTTCCGCCGCACTTTTCCGGATCGTCTTGATGTGCGCCAATGACCATGATTCGTAGATGCTCATAATTGATGGAACTCATAAAACCCGTTGCCTCCTTCTTGTCCATGGCCGACCGTCATGTGGCCAGTTATTATGTGTTCGCTTCGTGCCGATCCGCCTGTGCCATCAGATGTTCAAGCCGGTCATATTCCACAAATCCGCGCGCAGCGTATCCCACCGCACCTGCAAGTGGTCCATAACGCGGCGGAACCAAAACAAAGCCCATCTGTTCCACATACTGGCGAAGCGGCTCAAGGATACAATCTCCTGCGCGGAACAGACCACCTGTATACGACACCGCCCTTTGATTCTGCCCTAAGGTGAGTCTGCGGTCAATCGACCTCACCAGCAGGCTCAGTGATTTTGCAGCATCCCGGTAGATCTGCTTTGCACAAGGATCACCCTTTTGGTACAGCGACAACACCTCCTTTTGAATTCCGGCGACACGGGCATGATTGCCTCCCCCCGTGTATTCCTCAATCGCACCGCAAGCATGGAGCGGCTCTTTGACACCAAGCAGACGCATAAAGTGATCGTAGAGCAATGTTTTCTCCATACGGCCATCCGCCTGATGAAAAAATGCACGAATGGCTTGAACAGCCACCCAGTAGGCCGATCCTTCGTCGGCAAAACGGATCGACCAGCCGCCCGCACGCGCGCCGTTTCCCTGCTCATCCTCACCATAGGCCACGCTTCCCGTACCCGCCGCAATACAGATCCCGGGCTTTCCACGCATGGCTCCGCACCACCCCGTAACAGAGTCATTCATCAGCCTGCAAGGAATCCCGCTCAACACATCTGAAAACACCTCTCTCATATCATCGGCAGCGGTGCGCGTTTCTCCGTATTCCGTCAGTCCAAATGCTGCACAAGCAATGCCGGATGTTCCCGCTTCTTGCAACAACGCTCTAACATACGCCTGCATCCGAGTCCGGTAAACATCCGGCCCATCCGCAATCAACACAACCCCGGGGAAAACCCGGTGGGCCAGCACAGTAGCATCTTCCCGGACGAGAATAAACTCCGCCTTCGTTGCCCCGCTGTCACACCCCAAAAACAGCATACCGTCACCTGCCTCTACAGCGCATCATCCGGCAAATGACTTCCTAGCGCGGCGGTCCATGCCGGGAATATGCGCAAGTCCAGATCAATGCCCTTTTCAGGCGAAACCCATGCGCTGATCGCCTGAGCAGGCAACAGCAGCATGAGCGAAGAGAAAAGAACATGTCGCGGGCAAGAGAGCAACAGCCTGTTTCCCTGCTCAATCGTGCCACCCTGGGTAACAACGATATCACAGGCAGTGCTTCCCGTTTCTTCGCAAAGGCCGCACAATGTGTCAATCCTGTCGCGTTCATCCCACGCAGTGCTCAGGCACATGAGGATTGTGCGCCGGGAAAGGCACGCACACGGGCCGTGCACCAGTTCCTCTAATTCGTAAGCAACAGCTGGCTCCCGAAGTGTCTCTGTCAGTTTAAGCGCGGCTTCTCCCGCTGCGGCACTCAGCGGGCCGCAACCCGTGACAATCCATGCACTATGACTTTTAAACTCATCTGCATGACGGAGCGCATATTGTTTGGCTGCCTGCAGATTCTCCTCCAGCCTGTCTGCAAACGCCGCACAGGAAACCATCAGCTCTTCCATCCATAAACCCGTTTGTCGATTCAGCTTGCACAGCGCGAATGCCGCTGTGATCGCTGTGGCCAGGACTCCCATGGTCTTGGGCCCTGCCTTTTCTTCCTGCATGCGCAGAGGCAGCACACAATCCGCTTCTTTGCCCATCGGCGAATCTTCATGTTGCGTGATCAGCACCACAGGCACTTTCCTTGCTTTCAGGCCACGGATTCCCTTGAGCATGTTGATGCTTGTGCCTGACTGGGATGCCGCAATTGCAACGATACCGGAGCCAGACTGTGTATCAATCCAGCCAAGCTGTTCCGGCGTCTGCACAAAAACCGGTATTTCCAGAATCGTCCGTGCGTACGCACAAGCCATGCGCAACGCATGATATGAGCTGCCGATTCCTAGCAGGATGATGCACCGGAATCGCTGTTCACGGCAGATTTGCTCAATGGACTGCAAGGTCAAAGGCATGGCCTTCAGAATCTGCCGGACTGCCTGAGGTTGCCTGGCATAGCAGCGTTGCATTTCATTGGTGTAGCTTTCCAAAGGCCATCCCCCCTCAATTGAGATACTGCGTATCATCCCGCTGCGCCACAAAGCGCATGGAAAACCCTTCCGTTGTCTCAAGTGTCAGCTTTTGTGTGTCAAATGTTGGCGCAAGCCGTCTGCAAGAGGCCTGAAATGCCTCAAAAGAACCCGTTTCCCCCGACGCAATACGCCCGAGGAAGGCCACCTTCCGACCATACGCACGCCATTCGCAGCCAAAGAGCATGTCATCATACGCCTCAAGCGCCTGCGAACACCAGACCGCGATATATCCCCGCTTCGCGTGTGCAAAAAGCCATCCTTCTGAAAACAACCACCTGTCAAACTTCATGCTGGGAAAGTACAGGTGCACAAACCACAGCGGATGCATTTCGTCAATGCAGTAGATCTGCCCAACAGTATCCCCGCACAACCTCTGCGCCGGCATGACTCCGTTCGCAAACCAGTATCCCGGCCGCATGCTGCCATCTTCTCCAGCAATGCCGGGGTGATTGGTGAATACGACGGCTTCACGGCTCAGCGCCATATAGCCGAAGTGCTGCATATAGCCATATTGGCCAGGCATCAGATAGCTTGCCCCATGAAACTTTTCATTCAGGGACTTGGTATAGGCGTTAGTGCCAACGTCCGCGTGTCGCTCATTGCAGACATTCTGCCAACGCCGTGGCCTAAACGACGGGCACTGCACTCCCGTGAGCATATATGACTGCGTTTTTTTCACATAGATGCACGCATTACCCGATTCATAGGTTGTCTCGATCTGTGCATCTGTCAGCTTGCGGACCATTTCATCCGGAATACGGTAGCTGCTCGTCGCCAAAACGGAAAGCCACCAGCTATCCGAGGTGCTGCAGAACGGATTGCGTCCGTCCAAATAATGGAGCAGCCCCTGCGAATCCTGACGGAATGGATAAATCGCCTCGCGGTATACCCTCCCCTGCGGCGCAATGATCGAACCGTCAAATGTCTGTGTGCCAATCTGACGGAACTGCTCATCAAGCACGCTTGCCGCTTTGGCACTGATCTGTGCAGGGCCATAATCAATGAGATTGACCAGTGCGCCCATCGTCACATTCATGTAATTGGCGCTCAGGAATTCCTCAAAGCCATTTTCCAGCACATCGTCCAGCCATTCGTTGCACCGTCTGCATCCAATTTCAAATTGTTCTCTGCCCGTCCGGCCGGACCGAACAAACCATTCATCAGGCCACATGGCGCCTGCCAGCATTTGCACGCCATAGAACATCAACGCATGGTTTTCGCTCCAGAAGCACATACCGTCTTCTCCGGCCTCGTCCATCCAATAGCGATAGTTCAAAAAGACACGCTTGAGCTCCTGGCGAGCCGCTGTACCGATATCGTACTCCCGGACCAGCCTCAGCAACGCGGCCGCCACAAACTCCGAACAGTCCAGCCGCCTTTCCATCACGTCCAGGTCGTTGTAGATCAGGTCGTAGTCAAGCGCGCTCTGCTCGCCCACCGCATAGCGGGCCAGAATGTTATAAGCTGCAAAATACGTTTCAGGCCCACGGGGTACTTTTTCCTGTTTTGCTATGATCCTGTACATGTTTCTTCTGGCCAAAGCGACATCGTCCGGCTCTTTCCGAAACTCTGAACGGACATTTTGCGCAAATTCCAGCGTCCTTGAAAACGTCTGCCCCGCAACCTCAACCGTGACAGTAAGGCGCGCCGCGTTCCCTACGGTGTACGCCGTCTTCCCTGCCAGGCTTTCACCCTCAATCTGAGCCTTGCACGGCAGGGGGGCAAACCGGAGCATTCCATCCTCATAGCGCAATTGCCTCAGCCACTTAGCCGCTTCCACGACTGGCCGCGTGTGCTCTGGATCCGGCAACTCGATTTCCAGCTTCCTGTCCGTGGGCAGCTGCACGGCAAACATGCTGCGCGTATCACGCACGCCCAGCGCCTGCAGCCGTACAAGCAGCGTATTGCGCCCCTTGCGAAGCGACAGCGTCACATCTTTTCTGATCACAGGCTTATATGCGCCGCACTCCACCACCGTGATCTTCTGCGCGTTGAGCCACACGTCCAGCGATGCATAGGTGAAAATTGCGGCTGGAACCTCCATATCTTCCGGGGCAAGAATCACCGTGGCTGCTGCCGCATCCACACGGTGCGTACCCGCTCCATGTTTCTTGAACTGTACAAAGCCGTTGCCATAAGTAAAATAATAGCGCCAGGGATGCAGTTCGATATACGGTTTGCCCAAACCAATTGAACCAGGATACCCATAGTCCTCATTTCTGACGTGCCTGCGCAACTTCGCTTCGTATGCCAATTGATCCACGCAGTTATTGGTCAGCGAATAGGGATGCACCGCCGGGCCGCTGACCAGCCAATCCAAAATGAATCCGAGCCGGTCCAAAGTGAACGTATCACCCATTCTTGTCTCTCTCCCTCTCTTCAGCCCTTGACCGCACCACTGGTCAGACCGGTGATAAAATACCGGCTGGTCAGCGCATACAGCGTAACAATGGGCACAATTGCCATGGATGCGCCGGCAAACATGATATTCCAGTTTGCAGCAGAGCCATCCATGCTGTTTTGAAGCTGCACCACCCCAACGGTCAGCGGACGCATATCCACGTTGGACATGGTGAACACATAGGGAAGCATGTATTGGTTCCAGCCTGCGCGGAAGGCCAACAGCGCAATTGTGGCGAGGATCGGCACCATCAGCGGCATCAAAATCCGCCAGTAAATGCCAAAGAATGTACACCCGTCGATCTTCGCCGCCTCATCCACCTCTCTTGGGATCGATTGAATGTAGCCCCGTGCCAGAAAAATGTTGGATGCCTGTGTCGTGCCGATGGTGATCAGAATCACACCCCACAACGACTTATCCAGTCCAAAGTAAATCGCCACCTCAAACAGAGGCCTGAGGGATACGCTTCCAATGCTCACAAACATGAAAGCAATCAGCAAACCATACAGCAGGTTTTTAAACGGAAACTCCTTTCTGGCAAAGCAATATCCCGCCATGGAAGAGACCAGCACAACGCCAACCATCACAAAAAAGCTCAGAAAGATACTATTGAATGTGAAGCGCGAAAAGTTTGCGCCGTTCCATGCATCGATATAGTTTTGCACGATGAACTTTCGCGGAAAAACGTTAACACCACCCAGCAGCAATTCCTGATTTTCCTTGAATGAGCCGAAAACCACGTACATCAACGGATAGAGGATGAATGCAGCCAGAATGAGAAGAAACGCATATTGAAACACCATTGAAATGCGTCGCGACGTTTTGACGCTCATGCTCATACTCATTTCCTCCCCTCAATAGATGTCGTCCATCTTCTTGCTCATGCGCAGATAGATCACCGTAATGATGCCAACGATGACGGCTGAGACCAGGCCGGCAGTAGCACCATAGCCGATCTGATAGCGCATGTTCAGCGATTTCGGATCGCCAAAGATCAGATAGTAGATATACAGGAACATGACGTTCGTGCGTCCCAGTGGTCCACCGCCCGTAAGCACCATAATGACCTCGTAGTCCTTGAGTGCACTGGTGATGGCCAGCATCAGCACCACCTTGAGCATCGGGCCCAGCATGGGAAGGGTTACGTACCGAAAGTTTTGCCAAGCATTGGCGCCGTCGATCTTGGCACTCTCATACAGATCGCTGGGGATGCTTTGCAGTCCCGCAACCAGCAGGATCATGTAGTTGCCGAATCCTCCCCACACGGCGACAATCACCACGGCAATCATCGCCGTATCCGGCGAGCTGAGCCATTCCACAGCCTTTGAAATCACGCCCATGTTTTCCAAAATGGCGTTGAGCGGCCCGTTATAGGGGCTGTAAATGAAATACCAGATCAATCCATAGATCACCGAGCTGATAACCGTGGGCAGAAAGTAGACGACACGGAAAAAATTGGTTCCCTTGAGTGTCTTGCTCAGCAGTACGGCGGACCCCAGCGCAATGGGCAAAATAAACAATAGCTTAAGGCCTGCGTATTCAAACGTGTGAAGCACGGAACTCCAGTACGACGCATCCCTAAACAAGCGTTCAAAGTTATACAGGCCTACGGGATAAGCGCTGAATCCGTTGTAATCGTAAAAAATATAGCGGAAGATCCATAAAAAAGGATACAGAGATGTCGCACAAAAGAGCACAAACGTGGGCAGAATCATGAGCCAAACGGTAATATCGCCGTTGTACATCCATGTCCGCCATTTTTCTTGCGGGGACAGGGTGGAAGGTCTTTTACTTTTTCGGGTGCGCATCATGGCCGGTTGCTCCTTCCTGAAAGGGGCCGCCGCTCCAATTCGTGCGACGGCTCCCAGTGTCAACGTCAGGCCGGTTACTGGTCAGAAAACACCAGTGTACCCGCTCCTGGATTCATGATATCAAAGTCTGGCACGGTCAGGCGCTGCACCTTGCCCATCTTGATCTCACGCTCATACGCGTAATTGTAGGATTCCGTGAGCTCCTCCAATGCCGGATCAATCTCCTCATCGCTCCAGATCAGGTTCCAAAGCGCCGTCTCATAGAAGTCTCCCTCCGGCGTAACGGCAGGAATCTTGGGATAGATTGAGTCAAACGGCTGTAAACTGTACTCCGCGATGGCGCCCAAATCCTCATCGGCCATCTCGTTGATCCAGTATTCCGTGATCGGCTGACCCAGCGCATTGAGATAGAAGTCACGCAGATAATCTTCGCTGGAAAGCCACTGAATCACCTTGAAAGCCGCCTCCGGATTCTGGGAGGTGCGTACAATCTGATATCCATGGTTCACGACATAACCTACCGCGCCCTTGACTTCGCCATCCACCGTGGGCAGATCCGCAATGCCCCACTCCATCTTCGGCACAAACTGGCTGGTCAGCACGCCAACCTCCTGGGCCGCATTACCATAGAAACCAATCAGACCCTCTGCAAAGTTGGCACGGAGTGGGTCCACCTTGAGCGTATCGGTACCCGGGAAGAAGGAGTTATTAGCCACAATCTGGCGGAACGCTTCAATAATCGGAGTATAGCCCGAGAAATCAAACTTACCGTTCACATAATCATAGGGCAGGATACCACTCTTCTCCGCGATGGGCCGGCACATCCGCTCCCACGGGCTCGACGCGCCACACACGGCTGTTCCGTAGTAGACGCCCTCCCCTTGCTTGGTGATGATATCCGCAACTTCAACCAGCTCATCGAGCGTGGTGGGCATAGCCACGTTCGCTTTCTCGACCAATTCCTTGTTATAGATCAGGCGCACAGAGCCGCGAATCGCCGTAGGTACCCAGTAGATGTCCTCTCCCCATGCGTTGATTCCCTGATACATGAGGTTATAGCAATTGGTCGCCTCCGCAAACTCATCGGTAATCAGCGAGTTAAGCGGCATGATATAGCCATTATCGATATATGTCTTCAGGTCATAGGAAGAGCTGGCGCTCGACGCCGTCAGGATATCCGGCGCTTGCCCGGACTGGATGGCCATAGCCAGCATGGTTTCGGTGTTTTCCGAGTTGTAGACAAAGTTGATTTCGATGTTGTAGGGATTGTTCTCATTGAATTCAGCGACTTTTTTCTGGTTATACTCGATTACCGCTCCATCGCCTGACCACCAGGTGATCACCGTCTTTTCCTCCTCGGCAGATGCGGCACATGTCAAAATCAGAACCATGAGCGCAGCCACCGTCAGCAGAATCCTCGTTTTCCTCATCGAAGTATACCTCCTTGTCTTTGGATGTTTGTTGAATGTATTATAACATCTTCCCCGACGAAACCCTATGCAAAACGAATGGAAAAATGTTCCTTTTTCACTGAAAATCGCATCAAAATTACACATTATTGGGTCAATTTTGAAAAGGACGATTTGTATTTTAATAAAAAATGCCACATTTTTCATTGCCCGTGTATGCGTGAATAAGATATAATAGGATATAACGAAGTACTGATCTGATAAAAGGAACGATCGCCATGAAAGACACACGCTTTACCCTGCTGATCGCTGACGATGAACCCATGATTCTACGCGGTCTTTCTCAAAACATTGCCTGGGAAACACTGGATGTACGTGTCGTCGCAAGGGAAACGGACGGGATAACCGCGCTACACGCCCTGGAGGTATTCAAGCCAGACATCGCTATCGTAGACATCTGTATGCCTCATTGCGATGGGCTTTCTCTAATTGAGCGTGCCCGCAGCGCTGGCATTGATACCGCATTTATCATCCTGAGCGGTTATGATGATTTTGGCTATGCACAACGCGCAATCAGCTGCGGTGTGGCAGCTTACCTGCTCAAACCCATCAACAAACAGGAACTGATGAACACCGTTAAAGACCTTTGTGAAAAGCGCATCCGCCAGCGTCACGGCAGCATCTCCTATCCATCCTTTGAGACACTGGATCACAGGCATATACAGGCGCTCCAAAGGCAATTCCTGATGGATGTTGCCATCGGGCGCACCAGCAGCGAAGAAGAGATCAAATCATCGCTCACGCGCCTAAATATTCCGCTTCCCTTTGAAGGTGTCTGTGTCATCCTGCTGGATTGTCCCTTTCAGGTACAGACTGAAGCCCTTCAGGAACTGGACGCCATATTGTTTAGCTGTCCACATGTGGTATTCTTTCAGGAAATGGATCAACTCTGTCTGGCAGCCCATGTCGCGTCGCTTCAGGGTGCCTATGGAAGCCTTAAAAAACTTCTGGCAGAGTTGGTCTCTCATCTCAGGAGCCGCGATATCCATGTCACCGTATCCCTGGGTACATGGGGCCGCACGCTGTTGGAACTTCCCATTTCCTTACGGGCTGCACGCAACGCCCAGCAGTACCGGCTCTACGAACTCCCCGATGGCGTTTACAATGCCTCCGATATCGACTGCTCTCCTCCTCCCGAGGGTTCTACCCGCCACTGGGATACCGCACAGCTATGCGAAGCGATTCTGCTTCACGATAAAAAGGCTATCGAGCTGCAACTCGACTCTTTTCTTCAATCTCTGTTCTATATTCCCATGCCGCCTCCCAGCTTTCTGCTGGGCATGTGCACATACATGATCATGGATGTGCAGCAACGCCTTCTTTCTTATATCAGCACCGCATCCATCATTCTGCCCATGGATGAAGCCCACGTACAACTCCATGCTCTGACCTCCGTCCCGGCCATCAGCCATTGGTTGTATGCAGCACTCTTGCGCATCTCCGATGACATCGCACAAAATTGCCTCCATAAATACGCTCCAATTGTCAATAAAGCAAAAGCCTATATCGAAAACAATCTGCTTAAAAAACTACTGCTCTGCGATGTAGCAGCACACGTTCACCTCAGTGAGAGCTATCTGGCTGCGCTATTCAAGAATTATACAGGGCAGTCTTTCCGTCATTATCTGCTGGATCGGAAAATGGAAAAAGCACGTGAATTGCTTTTGAAAGACCACCGAAGCATTGGGGAGGTCGCTCAGATGCTTGGATACGAAGACTATCGTGCCTTTACCCGTGCATTTAAAAAGCATACCGGTCTACGCCCAAGCGACATATTCTTCAACAGCTCGGATGAGAGGCGAAACAAAAAATGAGCATCAGAAATACCTTGATCAACGTGCTGATGAACCGGTCACTCCGTACCAAGCTGCTGACATGCACACTGATCATTTCCACGCTCAGCATTTTTGTATCCTGCTATATCTTCTACGACATCTCCTACACAGAACAGGTCAAGCAGGCGGTTTCATCTGCGCAGATCAAAGTGGAAGCCGCCTCTACCACGGGCTCTGACAGCCTGTCCACGCTCTATAACAATATGGTCAGCTTCATTGAAACCCCACCAATCGTCTCCCTGTTTGAAAAAGCGCAAAATGACATTCCCATCACAGCAAACGCGCTCGCCGACAGTCTGGATAATCTGATCGCACTGTCCAATACCAATAATTTGATCGACGCCATTTTGCTAATCACACCAGACGGTGAATACATCAGCAGCCGAAATGTGCGTCTTCGCGCCGAATGCGAAAACGCGGATATCTGGCCTGACTACAATGACGCAACGATCACCTGGATGTCTGCCCGCAAAACTCCTTATGCCGCCCAGGAAAAAGATGTCGTTGCCCTCTCATTTTCCTTTGCCTATTACAAAGGATTTCTCACTTATGTTCCCAGGCTTGCCGTCAATGACGAGCCTTATGTTTTTCGTCTGTTCATCTTTTTTGATTATCAGAAGCTGCGCTCTCTCCTGCAATCAGACGATACAGATTCCCTATCCATCACCTACCTGGTTAACGAAGACATGCAGCCCCTGTCGATGACACCCACTTCGCATTTCTACGATGTGGTCGCATCCAATGCCTTCCGCCAGCAAGCTCAGGCCGTGGAGGGAAACACCGAAATTCAGATCGGACAACAATCCTATCTCGTCTGCATCGGCAAACCTCTATTCTCCGATTTGCGTATCGTCAATATCACAAGCAAACGTGTTCTCCTCTTCGCTTACAGGCGGATCGCCAACATGATATACCTCTCTGCGCTGATCACCCTTCTGGGCGCCGTCATTCTTTCTGCTGCTATGACGCGGCTGTTGACCCGCCCTTTGATGAAACTGGTCAATTCTGTTCAGGCAATCGGTAACACGCAATCGACAGCCACCATTTTCATTCCACGCTATAACGACGAAATCGGAATGTTAGGCAAGGCTATTGCTGATATGCACAAGACAATTAACATCCAGATGCAGACGATCAAGGAAGAAGAGCGAAAACGCTCAAACGCCGAGATCCGTATGCTGACCCAGCAAATCAATCCACACTTTATCTACAACACGCTTGATTGCATCCGCTGGGAAATCCTCAGCCATAACATCGAAGGATCCAGCAACATGGTAGAGAATCTGGCCACTTTCCTACGCCTTGGGTTTGGTCACAGTGGCGACTCAGTTTCTGTGCGAGAAGAAGTAACGCGCGTAGAGCAATACCTGAATATTATGCGCTACCGTCTCAATGGCTCCACGTTTTTTTCCGGCTACGTCGATCCAAAGCTGACAGAATGGCAGATTCCTAAGATGATTCTTCAGCCGTTGGTTGAAAACTCAATCAAGCACGCCTTCGCATCTGATGTCTTCGAGACCAACCGGCAAACCCGCGAAATTTACATTCATTGTGCATTTTTGAGTGAGCATCAAATCAGCCTGTCTGTAGAGGATAACGGAGTAGGCATCGACATCGAACGTGCGCAAGCATCCATTGATCTTAACAAGGACGATCCATCCTCCGGAAACATTGGACTACGCAACAGCTATTTAAGAATGTGCGCCTTCTTCGGAACGGAGAATGTCCAGATGCACTTTGTATCAACGCCTTTTTTCCTCAATCGCGTGGAGTACATCATCACTCTGCCGTCGGTAAATACCATGGCACCATCCACCTAATCCGCCTCATTTGCATTTCATTATGTGTATCCCTGATCTGTCCCATTGAAAGCGTCCGGGGAAGGTATTACGGAGGCATCAAGATTTCCGACTGGTATACGCCCAATTCGGATTCATTTACGCCAGCACAGATGGAGCTTCTCCTGCGATTGCAGAAAACGCTCAGCGGAAACGATGCAATCATCATGATGAGCATCATCAACATCTTTTCATGGCGGAATTCCAATCGAAAACAGGCGTGCCGCTGACGCACCTTGACAATCGCATACACGATGCTGCGGGTACAGTTTCCCATGCAGAAGAGCGGCAAATGGAGCGGCGCGAAGAGGGCCTGTGCCGGAGCGACCCACGCATTCCATTGACCCTGTCATGGCTGGCAGGGCGCGACGACGCTGTATGGGCACAATGAGACTTCCTCACGGCCCCTCATAGACTGGAGGGGAGTCCCTACAGTGCGCGTTTATCCTCAAAAGACGGCACATGCAGAGCTATGTTGCGGACCGCCATCCGCAGCCCGCAGCATCCTTTTCTCTTTGATTCAAACGACCGTCAGGAGGTTTCCCATGCCCGACAAAAAGATCTATGCGCTGATGCTCAAATCCTATCCTGACATTCTGAACATCCATGAGCTGTGCGAGGTGCTGGCGATCAGCACCAAGACCGGCTATAAACTTCTCCGGGAAGAAAAAATCAGCAGCGTCAAAGTCGGCCGCACCTATCGCATTCCCAAGTTTTCCCTGCTTTCCTATATGAAAATCATGAACCCTCCACAGTGTGGATAAAATTCGAATCCTGTGGTATGATGATCGTGCCAACAGCAGGTGGGAACCACACAACAAGGAGGTGCTATTATGGTTGCAGGACACCTGCAAGAAAAGAACGGTCTCTACTACATCGTTTTGAGCTACAAAGATGCAAACGGAAAACGCAAGACACCGTGGTTTGCCACAAACCTGCCGGTCAAGGGCAACAAAAGGCGCGCAGAAGCGCTTCTGCTGGAAAAGCGGCAGAGCTTTCTCGTTCCCGACGCTTCACCGGCACAAGCGGATGAAGGTGAGGATATGCTCTTTACCGACTTCCTACGCAGCTGGCTTCCCGTCGCCAAAAGCACCATCAAGCTGACCACCTACGCCTCGTATGTGTCGATGACTCAAGGCGTCATCATCCCATACTTCCAGGCGCTCGGCATCACGCTGAAAAAGCTGACGGCGTCGGATATCCAGAGCTTTTATACCCAGCAACTCGAGCGGGTCAACGCGAACACAGTCATTCACTACCACGCCGTCATCCACAGGGCGCTCAAGTATGCTGTCAAGATGGACTTGATTTCCTTCAATCCAGCCGACAGAATCGAGCGTCCAAAGAAGGCGACCTTCATCGGCAACTTCTACGACAGCGCGGAGATCAACGCACTGTTTCAGGTTCTGAAGGGCCACCCTCTGGAACTTCCCATCAAGCTGGCGGCCTTCTACGGCCTGCGCCGCAGCGAGGTTCTCGGCCTCAAGTGGAATGCCATCGACCTGGATGCCAACACCCTCACGATCCGTCACACCGTCACCTCGTGCAATCTGGGGGGGCAAGCACATCGAGGTGATCGCCGATACGACCAAGACGAAATCCAGCATGCGGACGCTGCCGCTCGTTTCCGAGTTTCGCTTACTTCTGCTCAAGAAAAAAGAGCAGCAGGAACACTACCGCAAACTCTGCGGGCGTTCCTACTGCCAAGCTTATCTGGATTATGTCTGCGTCAACGAACTGGGAGAGCGCTTAAAGCCCAACGCGCTGTCGGACGGCTTCCGGCGCATCCTCGAGCAAAACAACCTGCGCGTCATCCGCCTGCACGACTTGCGCCACACCTGCGCCAGCCTCTTACTGGCCAACGGCGTTTCCATGAAGCAGATTCAGGAATGGCTGGGCCATAGCGACTTTTCCACCACGGCCAACATCTACGCCCACCTGGATTTCCACTCCAAGATTTCTTCGGCAGAAGCCATGCTCTCCGGTTTGGGGCTTGCATCTTCCTGCGAAGAAACGGGCGTTCCCTTTGGGTCGGTATGACGACATGTTTTCTCTCCCAAGGGAAAGGAAAAAGCCCTACAGTGCTTGATCTGTAAGGCTTTTTTGGCGGAGAGTTAGGGATTCGAACCCTAGGTGGTTTCACCCACACAGCATTTCGAGTCGTTTATGTCATCGCGACGATGGCGGAAGTAAACGGAAAATACGGGAAGATCGGAGAAGCTAAAAACGCCTTGCCTCCTCTCACTTTTTCTGCTTCTCTCCTTAAAAATACAGGTCTGATCAAGGATTCGAGCCGTGCCTCAAAACGGGTTCCAAAACGGCATTCCGGAGAGATTTTGGAGAGAAACAGACCCTCTGGAGAGAAATCAGGAGAGAACCGGAGAGAATCGTGAGTCGGTCCCCCTCTGCTGTTGGCGATTATTTTCAGGATGGTGATCTCAATGCCCACTTCCTCCGACACATACCAGTGGATACTGGATACCTACCCGGAATTCATCACCAAAGAGCAGCTTTATCCCCTCTGCAAGGTCTCCAAAAAGACAGCGCAGCACTATCTGGAAAACGGAATCATCCCCTGTGTTAACTCCGGGAAGAAAACCCGGAAATACACCATTCGAACGGCGGATGTCGTTGCGTTTTTGAAATCTCGCGACGAAGACTCCTATGCCTGTCTGGCGCCTGCTGGCTGGTACAAGCGAGAAGCCACGGAACACCGCCCGCGCATTCATTCCGCCCTGATGCAAAAAAAGCTGCGGGCCGCCCTTGAAACCATTCTCGGCAACTATCCCGATGTGATGACCTCCGCGCAGGTCACGGCAGTGACCGGCTATCATCACGAAACCGTGGTTCGCTGGTGCCGAAAGAAGAAAATCGAATGCTTCTGCATCCGGAAAACGTATTGGGTCCCCAAGGTTAGCCTGGTGGCGTATCTGACCGCCAATCACTGCTTTGCCATCAACGATACGGCGAAGGCGCATTTGCTTCAAACGGCGGCACATCTTTCCCCTAAGGAATAGCACATGATAAAAGACCGCATTTCCCTTACGGAACGCGGTCTTTTTACAAATGTCCGGTACGCACGCATGTAAATCCGGCAAATAAGTGCGTGGAATGCTTGACAGACGGCTTGCTTTTCCCGTATAATAAGGGGGTCTTCTGAAAGAGAAGATCCCCTTTTTATGAAAATCTGCGGCTTTTCTTTATGTTCTGCAAAAAGAAAGTGCGCGGAAAAAAACAGGGATGGAGACGTATCGAAGTGGTCATAACGGGGCAGACTCGAAATCCCGTCGGCCATGTGGATGACGTACTCCGAAAAACGCAGGAATATCTCACTTTTTGACAAAGCGGGGCGCTTGAGCGTCTCTCATATCTCTCCTTCGTATCTCTCCGATTTCCGGTGGAAAAAAGGGACGAGATGAAGGAATTGTTACACGGAGAGTTGTCCGAGAGGTCTAAGGTGCAGCACTCGAAATCGTGTGTCCATTGCGGAAGGCTGCCGAGGGAAAATCCTGACGGCGCAAGGCTTAAAAGGGCTTGAGGGCTCGAATTGAATATCTTGTTCTCTCCTGTTGTTCTCTCCGATTTTCCGGGGAGCGCGGCAGTAGAAATATACGGAGTGGTATCGAAGCGGTCATAACGGGGCAGACTCGAAATCTGTTGACCTTTTGGGTCCGTGGGTTCGAATCCCACCCACTCCGCCAAATAAGAACGCTGATAAGGATACAATCTGTGTCTTTATCAGCGTTCTTGCTTTGTAACCGAAGCGCCGCACAAGCCCTTGATACAACGGTATTGACGTATCCTATCGTGTAATCATACTTTTTTGGTGCCGCCGCGCAAAGCGGGAAACGGTGTCTGGGAATATCGCCTGGAAGCTGTCTAAGCCAGGGCTGTAACCGCTGCGGCGGCTGTCTGCCTTTCGTGTAGGAATGGTTATCTTTCGTATTATCGTGAAAAATCCGCAATGAGCGCCGGAATCTTCCTGCCGCGCTCGTTGCGGATTCTTATATTATACGATTTTCCATGTGACGTCCGTGCCGCCCTTGAAGCGGAATACCACCTTGCTCCTGGAATAGACTGTCACGGAGTCAACGACCGTGTTCCACAGCCCGGTGCTGAATTCCGTGACCAGTTCCTTGCTCTTGGCAAGTTCATCCAGGAAAAACGCGATCTGGCTTTTGCGAATATTCCGCCTGCTGATTTCCATGTTGGTGGCGTCAAGCCGCTCTTTATATTTTGCGTATCTTTCCGCCAATGCCCCATATCTTTCGGCGTATGCGTTTTGATCGACCGAGATATGCGCGTTCTCCTCCACACACTTGCGAATCAGTTCCGCTGCGGCTTCACATTCTTCGGACAATTCCTCTGCCTTTCGTTCCAGATCCACAGTATCGGTAATTTCATCCAGGGCAATACGGCAATTTTCAATGATCTCGGCTTTATTGCGGATGCACTTATTAAAGGCCCCCAGAAAAGCCGCTTCGATTTCCGCTTCCGTGAGATGCGGCGTATGGCATCCGGTTCCCGCGATGGTTCCCTTTCTGTATCGGCGGTTGCAGATCCAGACGGTGCGCTTGTATTTGTCCGTGGCGTGCCAGACTTTGCTGCCATACAGCCCACCACATTCACCGCATATGATTCTGCTGGAAAAGGGATTTACGGCGCTGTATTTTGTGGGCAGTTCCTTCCGTCTCTGGATTTCAAACTGCACCAGGTCAAAGACCTGCGGAGACACAATTGCTTCGTGGCTTCCCTCCACATAATACTGCGGCACTTCGCCCTCATTGATTTTCTGCTTTTTAGAAAGAAAATCAATCGTGAACTTTTTCTGCAAAAGCGCATCCCCCTTATACTTTTCATTTGTGAGGATGCTGTCAATGGTGGATTTATGCCACTTGTCCCCGCCGCCGGGCGATGGGATGCCCTGCGCCATCAAAATGTGGCAAATTCCGGAGGGCGTTTCCCCCTCCAGAAAAAGCCGGTAAATCATGCGGACAACCTTTGCTTCTTCTTCCACGACTTTGGGATACCCGTCCTCACCTTTTTCATAGCCGAGGAATTTTTTATAAGGGAGGCTGACTTTCCCGTCTGAAAACCGTTTTCTCTGTCCCCAGGTCACATTCTCCGAAATGGAACGGCTTTCTTCCTGGGCGATGGAGGACATGATGGTAATCAGCAGCTCACCCTTGCTGTCCAGGGTGTAGATGTTTTCTTTTTCAAAGTAGACCTCTACGCCTTTTTCCTTTAGCCGTCTCACGGTGGTTAAGGTGTCGATGGTGTTGCGGGCGAACCGGCTGATGGATTTGGTGACAATGAGGTCGATTTTGCCCTCCAGAGCGTCGCTTACCATTCGATTGAATCCTGCACGATGCTTGGTGCTTGTGCCTGATATGCCTTCGTCAGTGTACACCTCGACAAATTCCCAGTCCTCTCTGGCGTTGATCAGCTTGGTGTAGTAATCAACCTGCGCTTCGAAACTCGTAAACTGCTCATCGCTGTCCGTAGATACGCGGGCATATGCCGCCACCCGGCGTTTCCTGCCCGCTTCTGTTGTTTTAGACGAATATTTCGGTTTAATCGCCGGAATGATCGTTACTTCTCTTTTTGCCATGTGTAATACTCCTTTGCCTTGCTTTTTCCCTCATTTCCGGCGTCCAGCTTTCAGACCGCGAAGGGTTCTCCCAGGTTTTTGTGATTTCCTCTCCGGATTTTGTGATAATGGTCACGGTGTTGGCACAGGGGATGCGGATATGGTCAAACGCTATGCCGCTGACCAAATCCCGAAGGATTGCGTCCGGAATCTGCTGGGAGGCGCAGTATGCTTTCCCCAACCGATTGAATGTAGGGCAGATCCAGACCACCTTGCCGGATGCCAGCTTTTTTCTGCGGTATTTACAGCCACACTTTCCGCACAGTATTTTGCCGGTAAATTCGTGAAAAGTTACATCTGAGCAATGCGCGTGCGGATGCGCTGAAGACCGCCGCAGTATTTCCTTCTGCACCATTGCAAATGTCTCCCGGTCAATGATAGGTTCATGGGCGTCTTTCACATAGTATTGCGGGAGTTCGCCGTTGTTGCGAACCTGTTTTTTACTGATGTGGTCTGTCACATAAGATTTTTGCAACAGTATGTCTCCCACATATTTTTCATTCGTAAGAATCGACCGAATCACCGATTCCCGCCACTGACCACCATTCTTGGTGGGAACCCCGTCGTTCATCAGTTTCTTGCAAATCGCAGTAAGGCCTAAGCCGGACAGATAATCCGTATAAATACGCTTTACGATGGCAGTCTCCGCAGGAATCATCTCGAAGCGGTCACCCACCAGCTTGTAGCCCAGCATTCTTGTGGGGGTAGGCTGCCCTTCCGAGAAGTTCTTTCGTATTTTCCACTTCTGGTTCTCGCTGGCCGACAGGCTCTCTTCCTGGGCAAAGGCGGAGAGGAGCGTGAGCATAAACTCTCCGTCTTCGCTTAATGAGTGTATGTTTTCCCGCTCGAACCAGATGTCCACGCCGCATTCCTTGAGCTCCCGCACAGTTTGAAGCGTTGTGACGGTATTTCTCGCAAACCGGGAGAGAGATTTCGTAAGGATCAAGTCTATTTTTCCGGCTTTGCAGTCGCGCAGCAGTCTCTGAAATTCAGGCCTTGAAGCCTTGGTTCCTGTTATAGCTTCATCGGCGTATACGCCGGCATACTCCCATTCCGGGTTGCGCTGGATCAGACCGCTGTAAAAAGCAATCTGAGCAGATAGAGAATGGAGCATGGCGTCCTTGCCGCTGGAAACCCGCGCATAAGCCGCCACGCGCAGCTTCTTTGGAATCGGGTCTTCCGTTTTTTTGATATAGCTGATCTGCATTACCGCACCTCCTCCCAGCTGTCATCCTCGGTCAGCGCACCGACCGTAGGATCATACATCTTTTTCAGCCCTTTCCTTACACGGACAGCTTCTTTTTCCGTTAACAAACCATCGGCAAGAAGCGCAGACACAACCTGCAGGCAAATCCTGTAATGCCGCTCCGCAAGATACTGCGTCCGCTTTAAGTTTTTGCCTCGAGGCTTCGTAGGTTCTCGCACGCGCTTTACCGTAGCATTCGACCGAGCAGTACTTTGCGTCCTTTTTCCCATAAACCGTGAATTCCTTTCCGCAGTAATTGCAAGTGAAGGTGTGGTAGGCCTTTCGGTTGATTTCCTCCTGGTGGCTGCTCCACCATCTCATACGGCATTGATCACTGCAAAACCGCTTAGGCTTCTGCTTGGGAATCTGAACGATTCTTCTTCCGCAAAAATCGCATCTGGTCGTGGGCAGGGCGTTTTTGTTCCGGCTGATAAATGATTTGATCGTATCGCGCTTCATGCCCATTTCCTTGCCGATGGCGGCGTAGCCCATTCCCATGGCGTGAAGCTGAAGGATGCGGGATTTTTGCTCATCGGTCATCATCAGAAACACCCCCTTTCCAGTGTCACATATTACCTCTGGAAAGGGGATATATCCAGTCATTTCAGCGATATAAATCTGACAAAACAGCCGCGCTTTTATTGGCGATACTTGTATGGATCTGGTCGTGTTCCTCGCTTGAAATGAGACCCTTGTCCCGCATGGATCGGAAAATCGAAATGCCCACAAGAAATCCCTCGTTCTCCGCGATTTCACTCGCCGTCAGTGGATAGACCCTCACTGCCGTATCTGGCGGCGAGATAGCACCGGCGGCTACAATACTTACGCTTTTTGCTCCCATAGCTGTAAAACTCCTTTCCGCACATCGCACAGACATGGCTGTATTCGGCCTGAAGGCTTCTGAGGCTTTGATTTTTATTCCACCAATCGTATCTGCACTTGTCCGAGCAGAATTTGCGTGGTTTCTGTTTTGGAATTTGAACGATAACGCTTCCGCAGCAAGGGCATACAGCCGCTCCCTTTCCCTCCCGGAGCATTTCAATGAATTTATCCGTCAAGCCATGCCGGGAGCAGTGGGTCTTCACGGTGGTTTCTCTTAGCTGCAGCATCCCGGCGATTTCCCTGTAGCTTTTCCCCTCATATCGAAGGTAGGATATTTGCTGTGCTTGTTCTGTGGTCATGGCGGGTTCCTCCAATCTGAGGTATCTCCTCACCGATCCATCTGGACAGGACGCAGGGATTTGGCCCAAAACACAAAAAATAAAGGGGTGCAGCCACAAAACATGACTGCACCCCTTCGGCTGGAACGGATATTTAGTTCGGGATCTTCAGCTTCTGGCCGCTGTAGATGGTGTCGGTATCAAGGCCGTTGAGGGTCTTGATTTCCTTGTAGCGGGCGCCGCTGCCCAGGTACTTCTCGGCGATGCCCCAGAGAGTATCTCCCTTGGCCACGGTTTGGACGCGGTAGATCACCGCCGCGCTTTCCGCCGGAGCCAGGTCGGAAACCCGCACCGGGGACATGATGGCGTTGGTGCCGCTCTCGTTCTTGTTGATGACCGCACGGTCGCCGGACACTTCGCAGACATACCACCGCTGCTTCTTGACCCAGGCGGGGATGGTCTGTCCGCCATAATACTTCGTCCCGGTGATGGTCACCAGATCGCCAGCCTTGATGCCGCCGCTGGACTGAACCGGCTCCACAGGTGTGTCCGGCTCAGAGCCGCCCAGCCTGGCCGCGACCTCCGCACGGAAGGTGTCCATGTTCTTCCTGTGCTTCGGCCACCAGTGCAGCACGTCCCCGTGGTTGGACGCGATGCCCAGGTCGTGACCCTCGCAGTGGCAGATGATGTCCTGCTCCGTCAGGCCATAGAGCCCACAGAGATACACGCAGAGGTCCACCGCTTCATGATAGACCTTGTCCAGATAATCGGCGTCCGTGAGGTCATCCTCGCAGATCTCGAAGGAGATGTGGGTGTCATTGGCGGAACCGCCGGCGTGCCACCCCCGATGATCCCACGGCAGGGTCTGGTAGGTGGCCACCGTTCCATCGGCCAGCTTGCCGATGAAGGCGTGGACGCAGACCTCCCGATCCATGGGCTGATTCCAATGGTTATTGTACTGGTTTTTCCCCAGCAGGCCATCGTCCGGGCCGACATAGTGTTTCAGCCAGGGGTTATTGGCCCCGGTGGAATGTACCATGATGCCCTTGGGGGTGATTTTGCGTCCCGCCTTATAACAGGCGTTGTTGGTAAAAATCAGCTTATGCAGATTCATTGTCGCTTCCTCCTTTGTCATGCAGTTGTTCCAGCACGTCCTTCAGCTTTGCCGGGATGGGCAGGCCCAGGCGCCCGGCGTTCTCCAGAAAAGAGATGCCTTCGTTGGACAGGTAGAAGAAGATCACCGCCGTGCGGAGCGCTCCCTCCTGACCCAGCACATACACATCCACCAGGTTGCCGATGCCCACCAGCACGAAGATGAGCACCTTCCGACAGATGCCCTTGAAGCCCACGGCGCTCGACAGCTTCTTGTCCACGATGGCGCACATCACGCCGGTGATGTAGTCCACCAGCACGAAGGCGATCAGCGCGTAGAGAAAGCCATCCACGCCGCCCAGGTACCAGCCAAGAAAGCCGCCCAGGGCGGAAAAGGCAACCTGGATGCCGACCCAGATCGATTTCATAGTCTTGTCCTCCTTTGTTTTGAATATGGAAAAGACGCCCCCAGCGGGAGCGCCTTTGTCCTCATGTCAGCCATTCCGGTTTTTCCGGGATGGTTTGTGTGTTGGTACCGTCCAGCCACGCCTGGTACCAGGTTTTCAGCTCCGAGAGCTGGTCCTCGGTGAGAGTGTCATACCACAGCCGCCCTCGGTTGATGATGGGAAAGCACTCGACTTCCCGCCTCTTTCGGTACGCGTCCTTTGCGGCTTGAGCCTGCTCCGCTTCGGCCTGGATGTCATCAAAGACCAGGGTACCGTCTCGCACCTGATAGGCGGTGAAGTGTTCCTCAAAATGCGAGAGATCATCCGGTTCCGCCGTTTCCACAGCGTCCAGCAGGTCGCCCTCCATGGCGTAACTTTCCACATAGCCCCGTTCGTTCAGTAATACCTTCATAGCCCCTCCTCTTAGTTGACGCCAAACACGCGGTTGACCTGCCCGTTACCACCCTGGATGGAGAGTGTGACCGTAGAACCGGAGTAGGATAGGTTAAAAGATTTGTAGTTAGACTCGTCCGCAATCTGGAAGGAAACCGCAGAGGTTGTCAGCATAATTTTTGGCACCACCAGGGACGCACGTGACGCCGTGCTGCTTGGCCTGCCGATGATGACATAGAAGTTGTAGTTTCCGTAGTTGAAAGTGATGCTCCCGCTGGTCAGCGTCCCGTTATAGAGGGATGTGGCGCTGATGCCCAGGTTTGTCCGAGCCGCTGCAGCATTCTTCGCCCCAGTGCCGCCGTAGGCAATCGCCAGGGCGTTGGTCAGCGAGATGGATGTCCAGGAGCTTCGGTCATAAGCTCTTTTCACCGCATAGGAGTTTGCCGCCAATGTAGTACTGGAAGATGAGATGCTGGATGACAGCTTAGTCAGCCCGTAATATGCAGTGGTGGCGTATAAACAGCCAATGGCGATCCACCATGACCCGTCATACACGAAATCAACCGTTTCCTTGTCCCGCCAGATATCTGCGATAACAGACATCCCGTCCGTGCTGCAGATGAACTTGTCCCCGGTGCCGTTGACATTCAGCTTGGGCTGACTGGCGGAATTCCCATAGGTAAACTGTACTGCGATGCGGGAACCTGTTTTCAGTTCGAAGCCGGGGCAGCTCACCACCTTCACTTGAGTGGCTTCGGCGGTGGAGCAGGTGCCAAAGTATGGCTTGTCGAAAGGATAGTCGATCTCGTCCGGGGTCAGCGTCCCCTCGATGCGTGTGTCTCCCACCACATGGAGCGCCGTCTCCGGGCTTGGGGTATTAATACCCACCATCTTCTTGCGAAGCGCCACCAGTGGCGTGCCTTGGGAGACAACGAAATACAGATCCAGCGAGGTCAGCGAATTGAGCTGGTCTCGGATCTGCAGGTGGAAGTCGTAGGACGATTCGGAATCAAGATTGCATAGTTCCAGATTGGAAAAGGAGAAGCTGGAGCCGGTGGCGGATACCGAGCCGAGGATGCTGGTGTATGCGTTATACGATGACGCGCTGGTGAGCTTGTAGCGGTACCGGGCGTAGAGCAGGCTGTTCTTCTGTGTTCCGTCCACCGTGATGGGAGAGATGCTGCCGTTGAACACGAGCTTCATCTCGGGCTCGATGTCGTTGGTGCGCCGCAGGGACACGGAGCTTACCCTGGGTTTCGAGTATGGCACCACGGTGACGCTCTGGGTCACGGAAGCGGTGTATCCACGCGAGTCCGTCACCGTCAGGGTGATGTACCGTGTGCCGGAGGTGCCGATGGTCCCCAGGGAGAGAGCCGCACCGGTGGTGTTGGATTTCGTCACGCCGCTGCACACCGCCGAGTAGGACACGATGGACGCGCCGTTCCTCGCCGCAGCGGTTCCGGGGGTGACCGTCAGCCGGGAGTAGTCCTGGATGAGAACCTGGTCATTGCCCGTGATGGCGGTAGTGGTCGAGTAGCTGTCCGCAAAGGTGAAACCGGAAAGGGTCGGGCCGGAATTCGATGCGGAGGTACTGACGGTGCAGGTACAGGTGGATGCGCTGCCGATTTGGGTGTTTCCGCTCTTGGTCACCAGCTCGATGGTGGCGCTGAAAGACTTGACGCTGGCCATGGCGTTCAGCAGCGTTGTCCGCTCCGAAGAGGTCAGGGTTATGGTTCGGTTGGCTGTTCCCGCCGACCAGATGCGCCCCGCCAGGGACAGGTAAGTCGTGGAACCGTTTTTAATGGTGATGTAGTTGGTGTAAGCGGCATTGTACACCGTTGCCCGCAGGGAAAGGCTGATGGAAGCAGCGTCCGCCGAAAAACTGCCGCAGCTCAAAAGCACCGCGCCGCCCAGGGTCTTAGCGGATATTGTGGAAGAGGTGCCATACACCTGGTTGGCGCGCTTTCTTGCCCGTACCCGCACTGAATAGGTGGTGTTGGGAGAAAGCGTGGAAAGGGTGACGCTGGCGTTGGTCCCTGCCGTGGAGGAGAATTGCGTCCAGGTACTGCCGCCGTTCAGACTGTATTGCCAGATGTCGGCGGTGGCCGAGGAGGATGCGGAGATCTTAAACCCATTGGCAGTGATGTTGGAAACGGAACAGGACACTGTGGGGGCGGAGCGGTCAATGCTGTTCAGAGTTACGGTGGTGGAAGCCGTAATGGTTCCAATAGACACACCGGAATAGGTGCCGGAAAACCGCCAGGACGCGGATAGAGCTACGCCGGATTTCGTTCCGTCCGCATTGTGGCTGACCCGCACGGTTTTGGTCTTCAGCAGCTTCTTTTTCCATCCGCTGGAGTAATCCTCGATGGCGGGTATGATAGCCTGTCAAGACCGTACTTCAGTTACTCTGCGCCTACATCTATGGGAAAGTCCTTCATGATGCGCGCGTTTATCAAACAGCAGATCATGGACGGCGCAAAGAAGAATTTTGCCCTGCTCATCCCGACAAAGGCACTGATAAACGAAGTTACAAGTGAGCTTATAGAAAGCCTTACCACTCTTTTGAAAGAGACGGATTATCGCATTGTGACATCTTCCGGCTCGATGGCATTAGAGACGAAGCACAACTATATTTTTGTCCTGACGCCGGAGCGAATGCTCTACATTCTGATTGATGATCCTAACCTTATGATCGATTATTTGTTTGTGGACGAGGCTCATAAAATATCATCCGGCGATAAAAGGAGTGCGTTCTATTACAAGGTCATCAACAAGTTGGAGGAGCGGCACAGCAATACTCATATCATATTCGCTTCACCGAACATTCCGAATCCGAGAGTTTATCTCGATACGCTGTCAAGGGGAGAATGGACCATCGGCGAAGAATCTATCGTGGCGTGCAGATATGCTCCCGTAAGTCAGTTGAAATACATCGTTGACCTGTGGGAACGCAATATCCGCATCTTCGATTCATACTCAAAGAAGTTTATTCTGTTGCACGAAATGAGCCGCCAGTATTCCTTGAGCGAGGTAATCGCTCGAATTGGTGATAAACGACACAACATCGTATATTGCAAATCAAAGAATGACGCCATTCAGTTTGCAAGGGATTATGCGGATACGCAGGACCCAATTGGCGATAAGAGGTTGCAGGCGTTTGCGGAGGAAATCCGAAGCGATGTGCATAAAGAATACTATCTTGCTGAATTAGTGGAGAGAGGTGTGGCATACCACATCGGTTATCTGCCGGCAAATATCAGAATGCAGCTTGAGGACTATTACCGAGAAGGTCTTATCAAGACGATGTTTTGCACCAGCACTTTGCTTGAGGGAGTAAACCTGCCTGCGGAGAACCTATTCATTACAAGCTACAAGAAGGGCTTGAGCAACTTTTCTGAGGTAGACTTCAAAAACCTGGTGGGCCGTGTCGGTCGTGCAAAATACAATCTGTACGGTAATGTTTTTATTGTCCGACTCCAAAAGCAGGAACGCGAGGAGGACTTGCAGAAATATGAAGATCTGCTGAAGGACGATGTGCCACCGCAAAAGCTGTCCATAGAGTCCGAACTGAACTCAAATCAGAAGAAACTCATCATCGATACGCTTCTTTCCGGTAGCGTAGAAATACACAAGTCCAAGAAGAATCAGAGCGAAGATAACTACGAGCTGATGCGAAAAACGATGCTGATTCTTGTTGGAGATATTGTGGGCGGCAGGAATAGCCGTGTAAAGCGGGAATTTGCCTCTTACCTGACATCTGAAACTGAGTCAAAAATCCGGGAGCAGTTTTCCGTACCAGAGAAAAAGCCGGAGGATGATATCAATGTCTCGTATGACCAAATACAGGGCATCGAAAAACTCATCCGTGACGGACTGGCTTACCCGGAAATCAAAGACTCGAAACGCGGAGCGGATTATTACGAGACGCTGGCATTCCTCAACAAACTGGCTGTGGCGTTCAAGTGGCGCATCTACGAAAATCGAACTCTCGGAGCCGGAGAAGGAAGAAATTATACCAAACTGACATGGTATACCGTTCTCCTAATCCAATGGATGCAGGGACATGGACTCAGCTACATCATCGGACGAAGCATAGATGATTACGATGAGAAAAAGCGAGAGGTAAAAGTCGACTACAACAAGTGGGAACCATTTGACGGTTCGCAGAAACACAAGAACATAATCATCGCCGATACGCTGGAGGCAATCGAGGATGTACTTCTGTTCCGGCTGTCAAACTACTTTCTCAAATTTTCGGAAGAATACAAGCGTCAGCATCCTAACGAACCGTTCACGAACGACTGGTATGAGTTTGTTGAGTACGGGACAACAAATCGCCTGCGGATCATTCTGCAGCGGAGCGGTTTTAAGCGGGACTCGACTGAATATATCCGGCGAAATGCCGATAAGTATGTACGAGGGACACCGGACAATCCAAAGCTGCTGAAAAAGGCATTGCTGGAGTGTCCGAACGATCTGGTGAGAAGAGACACCGAAGAAATCCAGTACAATGTACCGGAGCTATTCATAGATGAAGGAGAAGAATAAGATGGCGAACTTTTATGAAACCGTGCTGACGGTACTGAAATCAGACGAGAGGTTTGTGGCCGAGGACGGCACTTTCCTGCGTAATGCGGTCTACGAGGCAGCAATGAAGATGGACGAGGGACTTATCCGTCTCCTTCTGGCGAACGATGAGACACGCACTCGCTTCTTTGCGGAAGTCGATGGCGTGAAGGTATTTGATAAGATGGGATTTGCCTGGGTGATCAACAATCGGCAATTCCTGCCAGATAGCTATACTCGTTTCAAAAATAAAATCGGTTTAATCGACGAAAATGGTGAGAGTTTATCCGTTTCGGGAAATGTGTCCCTTGTTTTCCCGTACCGCGATTGCATTCTGGAAGGTGGGCAAACTAAAGAAGATCAAAGCCGAGAAGAAGTGTTCTATAATGAAACACTTGCACCCGACGAGGTAGATAGACTGCTCTTCCCCAAAGCATTGAAGGGAGCCACGAGGTTTACTGTATCGGGTAAGGAAGAGATTGTTGAATTTACCGATGAAGATAACCTTATTATCAAGGGAAACAATCTACTTGCAATTGCTTCATTGCTAAAAAGATTTGAAGGAAAGATAAAGTGCATTTATATCGATCCTCCTTACAATACAGGCTCTGATGGTTTCAACTACAACGATAGTTTTAACCATTCTTCGTGGCTTGTTTTCATGAAAAACCGTCTGGAATTGGCAAGGCGACTTCTTTCTAATGATGGGACAATTTGGATTACGCTTGATGATGTGGAAGTTCACTATTTGAAGGTGCTTTGCGATGACATATTTACAAGGGAATGTTTTGTTACGGAAGTCGAGTGGCAACATTCCGATAATAGTAACAACAATGCTTTGACATTCTCTGAGGATGTCAATCACATCTTGGTATATTCCAAAAAGCCAAACTGGAAACCTAAATTCTTGAATGATCCTGAAAAGAGGAAACATTTCAAGAACCCTGATAATGATCCGAAGGGTCCTTGGTTTGACGGGAATCCCGTGAACAATCCGGGGTTACGACCGAATCTGCAATTCAACATCACTGCCCCAAACGGCAATGTAATAAAACACCCGGCAAATGGCTGGAGATGGTCAAAAGAAACAATGGACGAGAAGTTTGCCACGGGAGAATTGCGTTTCTCTGACGATTACACAAGAGTAATCAGGCGGACTTATCTTTGTGATATGGAAGGACTTCCGCCTTCAAATCACTGGACTAATTTTGACATAACTGGACATACGAGAAAGGCAAAGTATGAATTGAAGAGCCTGTTTCCGGACATTCCGGTAACGAGCCTTTTTGCAACTCCGAAACCGGAGCTGCTAATAAATTATATTTTTGACCTTGCAACTAATCCGGGGGATATCGTTCTGGACTTTTTCCTTGGATCGGGGACTACCTGCGCGGTTGCGCACAAAAAACAGTTGCGGTACATCGGCATTGAACAAATGGAGTACATACACACATTTGTCATTCCGCGTTTGGAAAAAGTCATTGCAGGTGAACAAGGGGGTATCTCGCAGACTGTTGACTGGCAAGGCGGCGGTTCTTTTGTCTACTGTGAGCTTGCAAAGCTGAACCAGACGATTGTGGAAGAAATCGAAGCCACTTCTGATGCTGCCACCTTGTCCGACATCTATGGCAGGATGGTGAAGTCTGGCTTTATCAGCTACAAGGTAAATCCGGCAGATATTGATGCAGCTGCCGATGACTACGCCGCACTTTCGCTTGACGACAAGAAACGGTTCCTGATGGAGATTTTGGACAAGAATCTCCTGTATGTGAACTACTGCGATATTGATGATGAGGAGTTTGGCATCTCCGACAAGGACAAGGCGTTCACGAGGAGCTTTTACAGGGAGGGATAATCGATGGCGTTCTTATATGAGAAAATAGATGCCTTGCGTGAATACGGTAGCAGCGCAGTTCTCCCATCCTATATCCCGGAGAACCTGAATCCGAATTTCGAGCTGCGTCCGTATCAGAAGCAGGCGTTTGAAAACTTCATAACACATTTTGAGAGCAGTAACCGTCCGAAGCCTACGCAGGTGCTTTTCCACATGGCGACCGGCAGCGGAAAGACGCTGATTATGGCAGGGCTGATGCTGTATCTCTACAAACAGGGATATCGGAATTTCTTATTCTTCGTCAACCTCTCGAACATTGTTGAAAAGACACGAGAAAACTTCCGCAATCCGACATCCTCAAAGTATCTTTTTGCAGATGAGATTGTGCTGGACGGGGAACGCATCCGCATCAACCAGGTGGACAATTTCCAGTATGCCGACAAGGATGCCATCAACATCTGCTTTGCCACCACGCAGGGACTTCATATGGATATGTGGATGGCAAAGGAAAACGGTATGTCCTTTGACGATTTTGACGAGCAGAAGGTCGTGCTGATTTCCGATGAGGCGCATCATCTGAATGTTGACACAAGGAAGAAAATGTCTGCTGATGAGGAAACAAGCTATCATTCTTGGGAGCAGACTGTAAAAAATATCTTCAGCCGGAATGCTGATAACATTCTGCTGGAGTTTACGGCGACCTGCGACCTTGCAAACCCGGCGATTCGTGCGGCTTATGAGAACAAGATCATATTCGACTATGCTCTGGCAAAGTTTTATGGCGACAGATATTCCAAGGACATCATCACGCTGCGTTCCGATCTGACCGTCATGGAGAGGGCTTTGCAAGCGCTTGTCCTCAGTCAATATCGTTTGAAGGTATTTCAGGATCATCGTCTTGGGATTAAGCCCGTTGTGCTTTTTAAGGCTGCGAAGATTGCTGACAGCAAGGACTTCATGGCTGAGTTTATTGAAACGGTGAAAAAGCTGACCGGCGCACAGCTGCGCAGTCTTTCTACTGCCGTCAATAATGAGGTTATGCACAAAGCCTTTGCTTACTTTGCTAACAACGGTATCTCTTTTGATACGCTTGCTGCGGAGCTTCGTGATGACTTTTCCGAGGAGCATTGCGTTTCAGTAAATGATGATAAGGATGCCACGCAGAAGCAGATTCTTTTGAATTCTCTTGAAGATGCGGACAATCCTTACCGTGCAATCTTTGAAGTCAAGAAGTTGGACGAAGGCTGGGATGTCCTGAACCTGTTTGACATCGTCCGACTTTATGAAACGAGACAGTCCAGCGGCAAAAAAATAGCTCCCGCCACTATAGCGGAAGCACAGCTAATTGGGCGTGGAGCAAGATACTGTCCGTTTCAGCTTGATGATGAGCAGCCGAAGTTTCAAAGAAAATATGACGAGGACGTAACCTGTGAACTGCGTGTCTGCGAGACGCTCTATTACCATTGCCAGAATGACCATCGCTATGTGACGGAACTGCGTAATGCCCTTCGTGAGATTGGTTTGGATACCGACAAGATCGTGCAGCGTGAGTATGTCCTTAAGGACGATTTTAAGGGCACTGATTTATACCAGCAAGGCTTGATCTTCTTGAATGATCGAGAGGTGAAAGACAGAAAAGATGTGCACGGTCTTACACCGACCGTCCGGGATGACATATACCGTTTCCGAGCTGCGACGGGAGCATCCGGCTTTGATTCTGTCATGGTGGAAACTTCGCAGGGAGTCGACCTTGTTATTGATTTAAAAACGGCTCACATGACCATCAAGGAAATCGCAGCCATCAATTATGCCATTGTTAACAAGACTTTGATGAAATATCCGATTTTTAAGTTTAATACCCTGCGTTCCTATTTTCCGAATGTCTCATCCACGAGGCAGTTTATCACCGATGATGAGTATCTCGGTGCTGTCCGTATCGACATTCAGAGCAAGGATGAGCATCCGACTATGGAAACGCTCTATGCTGCAGTTTTCTATGTGCTTGGCAAAATCGCCGGTTCTATTTCCAGCATTGAAGAAACCTATAGAGGCACAAAGACATTTAGGGCGAGAAATATCAGAGATGTCTTTCGCAACAAGACTGTCAACTATACCGATCCTCATGATGGTGGAATTGGCATATCGCAGAACGATCCATCTGTGAAGAGCGACTGGAAAATCGACCTCTCGACTGAGGACTGGTTTGTCTATACCGATAACTACGGAACATCGGAAGAGA
>ENA-ORNG01000564-ORNG01000564.1-human-gut-metagenome-genome-assembly--contig:-NODE-564-length-31656-cov-7.411158_pt1 | contig 31656 bp, 35 predicted proteins | sample MGYA00242113_ERZ509018 | MGnify/ENA primary metagenome ERZ509018 (study PRJEB26280, sample SAMEA2338711) | human gut metagenome | biome: human gut; feature: human-associated habitat; material: faeces... | reverse complement strand
AGGAGATTCGTAAGAGAGAGCATTACGAGAAGCCAAGCGTAAAGCGTAAGAAGAAGTCTGAGGCAGCTAGAAAGCGCAAGTTCAAATAATACAGACATTAAGGTGTTACTATTTTAGTAGCACCTTTTTTATTGTGTAAATTTTTGGATACATCATAATGAGAGCGCCACAAGCATATATTGGAAATAAAAGCTGTTCGGAGATGGAATATGACGCAGGTGCATTTTTACGATCAGACATGTGTACATGTGGATGGGTACAGACAGATTGTCAGCTTTGACACAACGCAGGTTCTGCTTCGATGTAAGAAAAATATGCTCGTCATTGAAGGAAATGCACTTCGGATTGCATCGTTCGATGGAGCGGAGATCACGGTTCGTGGTGATATTGCGGCTGTGCGATGGAAGGTGGAGGAGGCAGAGAAGCATGCGTAAATGGTCGGATATTTGTGCATACCGCTGTGTCATTCATATAACCGGTTGGGAAGTAGAACGCTTTTTGAACATCTGTAAGCATAATGATATTTTGTTTACGGATGTAATCATGGATAAGACCGGGGTATTTGCAACAATCTCGTACAAAGCATGGAAGACTGTCCAGAAGCTGCAGGAGAAATGTCAGGTAAGCTGTAGTATTGTAACAGAGACAGGCTTGTATCCATTTTTACGAAAGTATAAGAAGCGGGTGGCGTTTGTTGTCAGTCTGATGGTGTGCGCCGGGATCGTTTTTTATTCATCTCTTTTTATCTGGCATATAGATGTGGAGGGAACATCTATCTATACAGAGGAGGAAATCGTGACGTATATCAGTGATTCACTCGTGCCGATTGGGACAAAACGGGCGGCAATTTCGATTGCTGAACTGGAAAAAGCATTGCGGATGCAGTATGACCAGATCGCATGGATCACTTGTGATGTAGAGGGAACCAGGTTGGTTGTCCGATTTGTGGAAACGGTAGAAAAGGAAGAAGTAACGACGTTTGATACACCGTGCAATATAGTGGCAGTCAAGGACGGCATTGTGCTTGATCTGCTTGCCAAGAGCGGAACAAAGCTGGTTAATCCTGGCGATGAAGTAAAAAAAGGGGATGTGTTGATTACTGGAGTTGTAAACATCTATAATGAATATGAAGAATTGATCGAGACGAATTATGTGGCGGCAGATGGTATTGTATATGCGCAGACGAAGTATCAGTATCAACAGGCATTTCCACTTGATTATACACAGAAAAGACAGGGGAAAAAGAAAAAGACAGGAATAACGATCCAGCTTGGAAATTCGGTGAAAACGCTGCATCAGCCAAAGTTGGTAGACGGTTATGAACAGGTATCCACCACGCATACGTTTCATATAGGAAAAGCATATTATCTGCCATTTTCTGTGACTGTCACAAAGTATTATCAGCCGATTTATGAGACAAAGACTTATACTGAGGAAGAGGCACGCAAAAAGCAGGAACAGCTGTTGCAGACTTATATTGCAGACCTCAAGAAAAAAGGGGTGGAAATACTAGAAAATAATGTTACAATAGAGTGTAAAGATGGAGAATGTCTTGCATCGGGAATACTGGTTGTAAGGGAAATCATTGGTGCGCCGGAGACATTTGTAATCCCGGAAGAGACGATTCAGAAAAATGAGGAATAGGAACAGTTATGAGTGCATATTATGAGACAATTACAGTGCCTGCAGATCAGATTCAGCTGGTGTTCGGACAGTTCGACCGCAATATCAAGAATCTGGAAAAGGCATATCATGTAGCGGTGGTTTTACGGGATGATAAGCTGCGTATCACAGGCTCGGAGGGCAGCGTGAAACGGGCAGTTTCAGTAATTGAACAGTTAGTTGCTCTGGCAGATAAAGGGGAAGAGATTACTGATCAGAATGTGAATTATGCGATATCATTGTCAAGAACTGGCGAGGAAGAAGCCGTATCGACGCTTGCAGCAGATTCGAATATTATCTGTCATACAACAAATGGAAAGCCGGTTAAGGCGAAAACATTGGGACAGAAAAAATATGTGGAAGCCATTGACAAGGATATGATCGTGTTTGGTGTTGGCCCAGCAGGAACCGGAAAAACATATCTGGCGATGGCGAAGGCAATCACAGCATTTAAGAATAATGAAGTGAACCGGATTATCCTGACAAGACCGGCGATTGAAGCTGGAGAGAAGCTTGGATTTCTGCCAGGGGATCTGCAAAGCAAGGTGGATCCATATTTACGCCCATTGTATGATGCGTTATATGAGATTATGGGCGCGGAAGCATTCCTGAAAAATATGGAAAAAGGACTGATTGAAGTAGCACCGCTTGCGTATATGCGTGGACGAACTTTGGACAACGCCTATATCGTGCTGGATGAAGCACAGAATACGACGCCGGCGCAGATGAAAATGTTCCTGACGCGTATCGGATTTGGTTCCAAAGCAATTATTACCGGAGACCTATCCCAGAAGGATCTGCCGAAGGATGCGCAGTCAGGTCTGGAAGTGGCACTTCGTGTCCTGCATAATATTGATGAGATCTCTGTGATACGGTTTACAAGTGAGGATGTTGTTCGGCATCCGCTTGTGCAGCGAATCGTCAATGCGTATGAGGAATATGAAAACCGACATAGCCGGGACAAAAAACAGACGCAGAATAAACATTAAATTGTACAAGATAAAACTTGATTATCTGATACATTTGGGATAAAATGTAACAGGCAATAAAGGAGAGATACATTGAGCGTATTTTTTGAGAATGAATTGGATACAGAAATTCCTGCACATTATCAGGACATTGTAGAGGATATCATAGAGGCGTCTCTGGATTTTCTGAAATGTCCATATGAATGTGAGGTGAATGTAATCTTTACAGATCATGCAGGGATTCAGGCAATCAATAAAGAATACCGGGATATCGATGCACCGACGGATGTTTTATCGTTTCCGATGATAGAGTATGAAGTGCCGGGTGAATTTGATTTCTGTGAGAACAGTCCACTTGATTATTTCAATCAGGACACCGGAGAGCTGATGCTTGGAGATATCATTTTAAATGTAGATCGGATTGCTGAGCAGGCGGAGGAATATGGTCATACGAGACGACGTGAAGTTGCGTTTTTAACGGCACATAGTATGTTGCATCTGGCAGGATATGATCATATTGATGATTCAGAACGTCTGCATATGGAAAAACTACAAGAGGAAATATTAACAAAGAAAGGATATACGAGAGACAATGAAGAAGAATAAGTTAAAGAAGTTGTCTATTTTTGCACTGACAACTGCACTTACCGTATCTTGCCTGGCAGGATGTGGAAAAAAGAAAGAGGAGGATACCGAGCAGGCAACTATTACGACCGAAGCGGCTGCAACGATGTCGGATGCAGATATTGAATTTGCACCGACAAAGGAAGGCTATGTGATCAATGAGTTTTCGGGTGAGTGGATTGACGAGAGTCTTTCTAATCAGAGACCACTTTGTATCATGATCAATAACATTGTAGATGCAATGCCACAATCAGGTATCTCACAGGCAGATATCACATATGAGATGCTTGTTGAGGGTGGTATTACCCGATATATGTGTGTATTTAAGGATTATTCCAATCTGGAAAAGCTGGGACCAGTTCGTAGTGCCAGACATTATTATGTACAGATGGCAAATATGCTTGGCGGTATTTATGCACATGTAGGATGGTCTGTCTATGCGGAATCATGGATTAAGGATACAGGATTAAATAACCTGAATGGTCTGTATGATTCCACAACTTTTTATCGTGATGAGTCAAGGGTTGCACCACACAACTGTTATACAAACAGCGAAAAGCTGAAGGAAGGTATTGCGGCAGCTGGTTACAGTACCGAGTATCTGGGTGAGAAATCTAAGGCGTTTGCATTCAATGTAGAAGATACAGCGCTTGGCAGTGGTCAGACAGCAAACAAAGTGACAACTGCATACAATGACAGCAGTACAAGATGGTATGAGTACAATGCCGATGAGAAACTGTACTATCGTTTCCAGTATGGAACAGAGCAGATTGATGATCAGACAAATGAGCAGCTTCGCTACAAGAACCTGATTGTTATGTTCGTTCAGTATACAGATCTTGGCGATGGTTTACAGAATATCGATTGGGATAAGACTGGAACCGGATATTATATTACAGATGGTGAGTATGAAGCAATTTCATGGAGAAAGGATAATGGAGTTGTAAAGTACTATACCGCTGATGGCAAGCAGTTGAAGATGAATCCGGGAAAGACATTTGTAACAGTATTTGATGAGACAAAGCAGGATAAGATTATCTTTGAATAATTAAATACAAATATGGAAATAATTTCTTCAAGGAGTTGGTGCCATGAAGAAATTATTTTTATATGTACTATTATTTGTAGGGATTTTTTCGTTATGCTTTTTGCTTGCAAATGAATATTTTAAACAACGTATGCAGGAAAAAGAGGGACAGAAGCTGGAACTTGCAGCGGATTCCATTTCCATTGACACAGAATGGAAAGACAATGGATTTTTGGTAGGGATTCAGAGTGGACGTGTGATAGTGTACGAGGCAGATACGCAACAGGTGTATGAATATACTGATATTGATGCGGCGGTCTTGCAGAAATTACATCCGAGTGTATATCAGGATCTCTTAAAAAATGTGCATTTTGATTCGAAAAAGGAACTGTATCGATATCTGGAATCATTATCAACCTAGAATAAACTTACAGTGAGGAAAACAATGAAAACACAGTATGATGTATGTGTAGTTGGCGGTGGTGCAGCCGGAATGGCTGCAGCAATCGCGGCTGCAGAGGGCGGAAACACCGTCTGTATCATTGATAAAAATAAAAAACTGGGCAAGAAATTATATGCCACAGGCAATGGTCGATGCAATTTGGCAAATACAGATATGAAGGATGGTCATTATCATTCGTCTTCAGAAACGTATCAGAAATTTCTGCATACCTGTCTGGGCGAGCAACCATTGCATGAAATGTTTGCATTTTTGCATTCTATTGGTGTATATACAAGATGTATCGATGGATATTATTATCCGATATCAATGCAGGCATCAGCGGTTGTATGGGCACTTTTAGACCGAATAAAGGCATTGCAGGTAACCACGTATCTGTCGGAAACGGTGACAGATATTCGGATAAAAAAGGATGGATATCATATTCAGTGTAATACGGAGATTATTGCCAGGAAGGTGATACTTGCATGTGGTGGACGATCATATCCATCGCTTGGCGGCTGCGCGGAAGGCGCAAGACTGGCAGAGAAGCTCGGTGTAAAACAGGAGCCGCAAAGACCGGCTTTATGTGCTGTTATGACAGAGGAAAATACTGAGGCGGTAAAAGGCGTTCGAGTGGCATGTTCGGCATGGTTTGAAGAAGGTAACACGGAATGGAAACAGTCCGGTGAATTACAGATTACCGAGTATGGTTTATCCGGGATTATGATATTCAATTTATCTTCGGAACTTGGCAGAATCTTATCAGAAGAATCAAGTGTTAAGCTGTATGTGGATTTTTTACCGGAGATAGAAGAGAATGCATTTGTGCAGGGAAGCAGAGATGTGAACCGGAGTCTGTATGGATATCTGAATGCGTATTTGCCGGATAAGCTTGCCATGTATATTTTGGAGACCGCGTGTGAACAGCCAAAGCAGGCGCTTACAGAGTTAACAGAAGCCCAGTTACATAAGATTTATTATCTTTGCAGACGATATCCATTTCATGTCCGTGCATTGAAAAACTATGAACAGGCGCAGGTAACCGCAGGTGGAATCCGACTGACTGAGATTCAGCCAGAGACGATGGAATGTCTGGGACATCCCGGAATGTATGCGACGGGAGAAATGTTGGACATTGATGGAGATTGCGGCGGATATAATCTGACGTTTGCGTTACTTACAGGATTACGCGCAGGGAGAGCATGTCATGATAAGAATTAACCAGATTAAGATACCAGTACAAAAAGACGAAACAAGCGCTTTAAAAAAGAAAATACAGAAGACGCTCAGGACGAATCATCCGTATACATATCAGATCGTTCGGAAATCCTTAGATGCGAGAGACAAGGGAAATCTGCTTCATATCTATACGGTTGATGTGGAATTTGAACGATCACAGGATTTTCCTCGCAACATAATAGACAATAAAAATATTATGTTAACTAAAGATGAGAAATATACATTTCCGCATCGATGCAGAGACGATTGTAACGAGAAAACGGACGTGTCCATATATCGCCCAGTTATCATTGGCGCTGGTCCGGCGGGATATTTTGCGGCGTTACAATTAGCATGTGCCGGATACAGACCGATTGTATATGAGCGTGGAAAGTGTGTGGAAGAACGGACAAGGGATGTTGAAGGCTTCTGGCAGGGAGAGACACCGATCTGTGCGAATTCCAATGTATCCTTCGGCGAGGGCGGTGCCGGAACCTTCTCGGACGGAAAGTTAAATACCGGAATCAAGGACAAATATGGACGGATTCAGGCGGTTATTGATGATTTTATACGGTTTGGAGCGTCAGAGGAGATTGGCTATCTGAACAAACCGCATATCGGGACGGATGTATTAAAGCATGTGATGAAGGAAATGCGGGAGGAGATTCGATCCTTTGGCGGAGAGATTCATTTCTCCCATCAGCTTACCGCGATCTCCCATAGATCCGATACATGTCTGTCGCTTACGATTAAAGATCTGCAGAACGAGCAGACGATCGTAGTGGAGACATCTGCCTGTATTCTGGCGATCGGACACAGCGCAAGAGACACATTTGCTATGTTGCAGGCGGCCGGTGTCACGATGGAGGCAAAATCATTTGCAATGGGACTCCGGATCGAGCATTCACAGGCGATGGTCAATGCGAGCCAGTACGGCACGAGCGGGCAGGCGAAGCTGCTTCCGGCTGCAGATTATAAGATGACATACCGTTCAACCAAGGGGCGCAGTGTATATAGCTTCTGTATGTGTCCGGGTGGATTCGTCGTTAATGCATCGTCCGGCGAAGGACAGAGTGTGGTAAATGGTATGAGCAACCACGGAAGAGATGAGGAAAACGCGAATTCAGCGATCGTTGTAAATGTCACACCGGAGGATTTTGCGGCGGATGGATTCGCTGACTACGGCGTGCTTGCCGGTGTGGAATTCCAGAAGAAATATGAGCACCTCGCCTACGAGGCTGGAAATGGTAAGATTCCGGTGCAGCTATTTGCGGATTATAAGGCGAATCGTGTCTCAACTGAATTTGGAAGTGTGAAGCCAAACATCCGTGGAGGCTATCAGTTTGCAAACCTCAATAAGTGTTTGCCAGCCTATATAAATGATGCTATAATTGAAGGGATTTTGGACTATGACCGCAAATTAAAAGGCTTTTCATCCGGGGATGCCGTGTTATCCGGTATAGAATCCCGGACATCGTCACCGGTGCGCATCGTGCGTGATGAGACCTATCGAAGTGACTATGCAGGTCTGTTTCCTTGTGGAGAGGGCGCAGGGTATGCAGGTGGTATCACATCCGCGGCTGTGGATGGAATCAAGGTGGCAGAGGCGGTTGCTGCATATATCAATAACATAGTATAAAGAGGGAAAAAGACGTGGACGAGAAACGAATCAGAGAAGCATTGAAGGATAAACAACGAATCGTATTAAAGATCGGTTCGTCTTCTATCATACATGAAGAAACCGGCGGGGCGGATTACCGGAAGTTAGAGACACTGGTGCGCATTATCTGTGACCTGAAGAATCAGGGGAAGGACGTAATATTAGTATCGTCCGGTGCAATTGGTGTTGGATTTGAGATGCTGGGACTGCGCCATAAGCCGAAGACGGTATCCCTGAAGCAGGCGTGTGCTGCGATCGGACAGGGACAGCTTATGATGATTTATCAGAAGCTTTTCATGGAGTACAACCATATGGCTGCACAGGTTCTTCTGACCTTTGACGCGATCACAGATCCGGAGCGCCGCAGAAACGCCGAGAATACATTAAATGAGCTGTTACAGCAGGGTGTCATTCCGGTTGTCAATGAGAACGATACCGTGGCAACAGAGGAAATCGAGTTTGGTGACAATGATACAATGTCTGCGATCGTGGCGCATCTGATCAAGGCAGACCTTCTGATTCTGCTTACGGATATTGATGGATTCTATACGGATGATCCACATAAGAATCCGGAAGCAAAGAAGCTGACACTGGTAGAGACGATTGATGATACGATGAAGAATATGGCGAAGGATGCCGTGACAAACTATGGTACGGGTGGCATGTCCACGAAGATTGCGGCTGCGCGGATCGCAACAGATTCCGGAGCGGATATGGCAATCATGGACGCCGAGAATCTGACACAGATCTATGATCTGATGGAAGGAAAATCAGTGGGTACCCTGTTCTTAGCACATGAGAATGACGATTTTGATACGGTTGATTTCATCGTGCATAAAGGATACCAGAAATAAGAATAGAAATGGAGAATATCGCATGAACGAAGCAGATATCCAGAGAATTAACGAATTGGCAAGAAAAAGTAAGACCGTGGAGGGACTGACAGAAGCAGAGCTTGCAGAGCAGGCAGCTCTCCGTAAGGCATATATCGCAAGTGTGAAGCGCAACCTGAAAGTACAGCTTGATAATATTGATATCAAGGAAGCTGATGGAAGTATCACACATGTGAAGGATATACCGAAGAATAAGCGGAGTGAGTATATCCAGATCCGCTTAAAGTAGATAAAGGAATGGTTTACATGACAATTTCAGAATCAAAGAAAGCACTTCGGAAGGAGATTCTTGCAAAGCGCAGGAATCTTTCTGAAGCATATCAGAAGCAGGCTGCGCAGGAAATCTATGAGAAGCTGCGCGCGCTTGCGGTGTATAAAGAAGCATCGGTACTGTGTCTCTATGTGCCGATTCGAAAAGAAGTCGATTTATTTCAATATATCCCGGAATTCCGAGCGGATGGAAAGCAAATCTATCTGCCGCGTGTCAACGGGAATACCATGGATTTTTACACATATAATGAACAGACTGCGCTTGTCGAGGGTGCATATCATATATTAGAACCGGACAGCATGGTACAGTTAGAACCGGAAAAGACCGGTGGCACCTGTCTGATCGTGATGCCGGGGGCAGTCTTCACGAGAAGCTGTGACCGGATCGGCTATGGCGGCGGGTATTATGACCGGTATCTGGCGGCACATCCGGATTGTTATACTGCAGCGGTCGGGTATGCGATTCAGATCGTAGATTCGATTATGACCGAGGAAACGGACATCAAACCAGAGGTTGTATTATATAATAGTTAACAATAATTGTATTATGTAAACTAATATTGATATAGATTGGAAAATGGGTTGGAAAAGGTAGAAAATGGAGGACGTGTATATGGGTGAAGGAAAAGGAATTGGACTGGTGCTTGCCGGTGGCGGCGGCAAGGGTGCATATCAGGTTGGTGTATTGAAGGTGTTACAGGAACAGGGATTGCTCGAGGATGTGACGGCGATATCGGGTGCATCAATCGGTGCAGTCAATGCAATGTTATATTCGATGAACGATATGGAGCGGATGTATCAGGCGTGGAATGAGATCGATATGGATACGGTCTTTGATATCGACTTGAACATGCTTGCTGAAAAGCGTATGTATTTCTCACGGAATGAAATGCTTGCGATGTTTGAGAAATATATTGATATGGAGAAGATAAAAGCGGATTCCCGTGACATCTATGTATCAATCAGCCGTTTAAATGAGGCGCAGCAGCCGGAACAGGTAGAATACCGCAGACTCGAAGACTATGACGCGGATACGATCCGGAAGATCCTGCTTGCGTCTACGGCACTTCCTGTTATGTATGAGGCAGTGGAAATCGACGGGAAGAAGTACCGGGATGGGGGATTGTTAGACAATGAGCCGATTCAGCCGATGTATGATCTTGGAATCCGTCAGTTTATCGTGATCGGTATGCGTGCAGGAAAGGTTCTGAATACGGAGAAATGGCCGGATGCTCAGTTTATCACAATCTATCCAAGCCATGATTTGGGGGATCTGATCGATGGTACATTGAATTTTACCGGACGTGCGAAGGAGTTCCGGCAGATGCTTGGCGAGAAGGATGCACTTCGTGCATTGAAGACGAAATTCCACCCGGATGATCTGTATATCCGGATGGAGCCGGTGCTGGCACAGAATGACTATAACGATATCATGATGCAGCTGCGTGTGAACCATACATATAAAACGATGGAGAATCGTGTGAATTCTAACATTGAAAAGTTCAACAATATAGCTAAAAAGTACGAAAATTTATAAAATATTTTGACAATTTGCACAAAAAAATGTATAATCAGAGTAAGTCAAAAGTGACTTGTACAAGGCGTGTAAAGGGGGCTTATCTATGGCAAAGACAATTATTACGATTGGTAGACAGTTTGGCAGTAATGGTCGTAACATTGGTAGAAAGCTTGCTGAAAAGATTTCCGCGAACTTCTATGATAAGGAATTGATCAATGAGACGGCAAAGGAAAGCGGGTTGAGCGAGGAATTCCTGAAATCGCTGGATGAGAAACCAACGAGAAGTTTTCTGTATTCGCTTGTTTCAGATCCATATAGCTATGGATTTACAAGTGCAGGCTATCAGACAAATCTGAACCAACAGGCATTTCAGGCAACATATGATACGATTAAGAAACTTGCAGATAAAGGACCATCAGTATTTGTAGGTCGTTGTGCGGACTACGCATTGCGTCACAATACGAATCTGGTTCGCATCTTTATACATGCGCCATTGGAGGAACGTATTAAGAATGTTTCCGAGCGTTTTAATCTGACTCCGGATAAAGCAAAGGCGCAGATTGTAAAGGAAGATAAGGCGCGTGCATCGTATTATAACTATTACACTTCAAAAAAATGGGGTGCACTGGAAAGCTATGATATATTTATCAATAGTAGTCTGATGAGTGAAGACGATACTGTCGATTTCATCATTGATTACATAGATAAGATAAAGTAGAAAAGGCTTGAAATATGTTGAAAAAATATCCTTTATCAGATATGATGATAAAGGATATTTTTTTGTAAAATAATGTAAATAATCACGACAAGAGGAACGACAAACATGGCGCTGAATGATAAAACGCGGAAACACAACGATATGGATTTCCAGAAGGATCTGTCCGAAATCTTGACCAATGCGAAAATTGGACTCTGGGCGATCGAAATGGATGAGGGCAAAGAGCCGAGAATGTATTTCGATGACGTGGCAAGAGAGATCACTGGATTTTACGAGGATATGACACCGGAGGAATGTTACGAACGCTGGTACAAGCGAATCGTGGATTCTGCCATTGATTCCGTGCAGGCAAGTGTCAAGGAGATGATCGAACAGGGCAAATCAGAGAATACCTATGCATGGATTCATCCGAAGAAGGGACGTATCTACACACGATGTGGCGGTTCTCTGGATGAGAATTATACGGCAGGAACCCGTCTGTGGGGGTATCATCAGGATGTCACAGAGAATATGCAGGCGGCTGAGATTGCTCTGCAGGAGGCAAAACGTGCGAATGCAGCGAAGACGACCTTCCTGTCGCGCATGTCCCACGATATCCGGACTCCATTAAATGGTATTATCGGGTTGCTGGAGATTGGTGAGCGTCATCCGGACGATGTGGAGCTGTTGCGCCAAAACCGTGCGAAGGAAAAGATTGCAGCGAACCATCTGTTGTCGTTAATCAATGATATATTGGAGCTTAGCAAGATTGATTCGAGCCGGATCGAGCTTGCACACGAGGCATTTGATATTACAGAACTGGCAGATGAGATCCTTACGATTACAGCGATGAAAGCTGCAGAAGCCGGTATCACGCTGGTGCATGGTGACTGTAAGGACAGCATGATCCATCCATATGTATATGGCAGTCCATTGCATGTGCGTCAGATATTACTGAATATTTTGGATAACGCAGTGAAATACAATGTTCCGGGTGGCAGTGTGCATTGCAGCGCGGAATTTGTAGAGATGGAAGCGGAACGGGCAGTATACCGCTGTACAGTCACGGATACCGGAATCGGTATGTCCGAGAAGTATATGCGTCATCTGTTTGAGCCTTTCTCACAGGAGCATTACAACGAGATGAGCTTGTATCAGGGAACCGGGCTTGGTATGCCGATCGTAAAGAGCCTGATCGACCGCATGCATGGAAAGATCGAGGTACGGAGTGAAGTTGGTGTCGGTACGACATTTACAGTTACCATTCCATTTGAGATTGCCCCGGAATCTGAGGTCGCAAACAATGAGAATGAAAATGAGGAGCAGGTATCTCTGGATAATGTCAAAATCCTGCTTGTAGAAGATAATGAACTGAATCTGGATATTGCAAAATACCTGCTTACCGATTCTGGTGCACAGGTAACAACGGTTATGAATGGCGATGCAGCAGTTCGTGAGTTTCAGAATACACCTGTGGGAACCTATGATGTGATTCTCATGGATGTGATGATGCCGGTGATGAATGGTATCGAGGCAACCCAGAAGATTCGTGCACTTGCACGTGAGGACGCGAAGACAATTCCAATCATAGCCATGACTGCCAATGCATTTGTAGAGGATGTACAGGCAGTGAAGAATGCCGGAATGAACGATCATCTGGCAAAGCCATTGGAAATTAATAAAGTGATTCATACGATAGGTAAGTATCTGAATAAATAAAATGAATGAAAATACCATCAGCTGAGTAAAAGTTGATGGTATTTTCAATATGGCTATTTTTTAGATTTGGTGTCTGGGACTGTATTATGTTCCCGGAGCTGTACGGTATTTCTGGCGCGGCGCTTGCGGTAATCATCCATGTCCGCGTAGTGCTTTCTGGTTGTATTTACGTCAGAATGGCCTAAGACATCGGCAACCAGATAAATATCGGAGGTTTCCTGATATAATGCGGTACCATAGGTGCTACGAAGCTTGTGTGGCGTAATATGCTTCAGAGGGACCGCAATCTGTGAATATTTCTTCACCATGTTCTGTATCGTTCGAACATTGATTCGACTGTGGTGGGAGGAGAGGAAGAGTGCATTTTCTGAGCCTTTGGCAGGCGTGAGTTTCTTGCGTTCCTCTATATATTCCTGTAAAGGTTCAACCGCCTCGTCGCTGAAATAGACGATTGCTTCCTTGCCACCTTTTCGGGTCACACGGATGCATGTATTCTTAAAATCCACATCGTTCAGATCCAGACCGACACATTCGGAGATACGGATGCCCGTGGATAACATGAGCGTCATGATTGCTAAGTCACGTACCTTGGATTTCTCGTGAAATTTGAGCTGGCGGTCAGTCAGATTGGTGCCATATTCAACCGTATCGAGGAAATTCGCCGTTTCATCCGCATCCATACGTGTAATTGCCTTTTCCGGCAGTTTGGGACGATCCACCTTATCAAATATATTTTCCTGCAGCATATCGTGCTTATACAGGTAATTAAAGAGGACACTCAGGGCGCAGAGCTTGCGCTTGAGCGCAGATTTGCCATTCGTATATATACGACCGTTCTTTTCGTATTTCTGGAGGTAATCCAGATAGTCCTCGATGAAAAATGTATCTATGGACGACAGGACGTCAAGAGAGACATCCTTTGGCGTATCACAAGGATGTTCGGTATAGACCTCACATATATATTCGAAAAATATTTTGATGTCACGTACATAGCCCAATCTGGTTCGCGGCGACGTTGTCTGTTGGACACCACGGACGAACCGCTTGACGTAGTCCGGAAGATCATTGCACACATTCCGAATCAAATCCAGATTGTGTTGTTCTTCCTGTTCATGATAAGTAATATCAGCCATACGATAAAAACCTCCCAATGCCTGTAAAGCGTTGATTTCTCTATATTTCTAGGATACCACTACTCTGGTAATAAATCAATAGATAATTTCGTAAAACCTGAGTTTTGCGAACTATTTACTAGCTCTTGATATGTATATTACCACTACACTTTTACCTTGTCAACAATTTTTTTCGCGTTTTTCTTTTCGCTATGCGTCGGCTCGATCTACATCCCGTTTAGCAAGCTGGATATAATTCACTTGCTGTCCGTGTGTCTCTACAAGACGTTGATAGGTCATTGTATACTCCGGGAAATTGCCTTGTATAAAATCAAACAATCTATTTTCATCTATCGAAAATTCCAAGACTTCAGGCTTTTTAAGTCCCCGGCTGTAAAAATACCGCCGCTTATTATGCAAAGAAAAAGCTAAATCTTTAGTAATATATTTTGTGATATATTGCGCGGTTTTATTAGAATCGCGGATAGGTTCAATCTCATTTCTGCCAAGAGTATACGATGGAATCGTATATGTACCGGAGCGAATACCCGGAACAATATGACTAGACATATCGCCTTTTATCATTGCATGGAAATGCCACGCCGTGTCTTTGTGTTGCTCTGGAACAGCGATATACTCAATCTTGCATCGGCGTTTTTGAAAGTCTTTCAACCACTGCCGAAATTTCTCTTTACAAGAATTATAATCATAACGATAAGAGTATGCAAAGGTAAATGTTGCGAAATAGTCAAACTCATTCGCCCTTGCTATTTCATAGATTGAATTTTTCGACCGTCTCAATGAACGAGCCTTGTTAAGTTCTGAACGATCTTCAAAAGCGACCGCAGGCATCCGAGAAAATTGTTCATTATCCGAAGAATCAGCTTCAACATTTTTTTCTTTCAACTCCTTTTTTTCTGCATCTGTCATAAAGTGTTTATCCGTAACCATCACACCATGTTCATAAAAATTAACTTGAATTTCAGAATCATATTTTATAACTTTGACATTATATCCCATTATTTCACACCTCAAAAATAGATTATTTTAAGCACATTGCCCCCAATGTGTCCCTATCGACAAGGTTTTTTATATAAAACAAGATTTTTATTTAAAAAAATAAAACCATGCGGAGAGCATCGGCACTGGGCAGACGCGAGCCGACCGCCTGCACGCATGCGGCACGGCTACGCGTGCGGGCGCAAGGTAATTACAGGGTAAGCCCCGCACTGGCGAGACTTACCCTTTCCGCATAGCCTGACACGCAACAAGACGGACAGCGACACCGTCAAGGGCAAGACAAGTTGCCCGGGCAGGATAAATCCAGCCGGGCAACCCTTGACCGCGTCTAATCGTTAGGATCGAATGACTGCCCATATATAAGCACATCATCGTCATCATCAAACAGATCAGCATGCACACTATCCGACGTATCCGGCAATATCCGCGCAATACGACATTCAAGCATCGACATATCATCTATTTTCTCTTCGATAACATCAACAAGATGATACAAAGAGCCTGCTATCATGCACACCGAGATCAACGAGATAACACTAATTACAAGCAAAATCATATTAAACATACTTCTTTTCCTCCTGTTCTCTTTTCAAACGTTCCCTTTCAAGCGAACGCATCATAAAACGGCGCACCATTTCGCCGCGCAATAAATCAGACATAGCAATATTATCTACTATGTCAGAGCCAACAACATCATAATATGAGCGCGTCAACTCAATATCTGTTGCACCAGATATCCAGCGCATACGCTCCTCAGCCGCGTACCCAATCATAAAATCACTTCCTTACTCGTTTTTTGTACTTACGTTTCAAGTGCGTAAGCGTGGATATGTCAGACGTTTCGCCATTCGCATGATTCAATATCTCTTCATTGCTGATTATTTCGCCATTCCGCGCACTTTCTACAATCTTTTCAACACGCTCATTAGTGTCATACGAAGCATACACTTTGTCAGTCGCTAAAAAACACCGCGTACCGTGCGACTTGATCATATCTGTATTATAGTTAGCCTTTTCCATGTCCTTTGCATAATAGACGAGATTGACAACAAAACGCCACGTCTTACTACAGACGATACATTCCGCGGAGACCTTACGCAAAGTAGCATCAAAAAGAGACCAATCTTGAACAGTACCCAAGATGGCTATTTTTGACTTCCGCTGTTGCAACACAGCTTCCAACAAGTCCGGAGGCAAGTTATTTTTCCAATTGCGATTGTTGAACTGACTACCCAATTCATCAATCACAAACAACTGAACCATAGTATCATTGTTTTCCGTCCTGGCATTGATAAGCTGGTCATAACTTACCAAGGGAACATAAGGAACGCCCCTCAATTCCACATTAGAAAATATCTTTATTTTCTGCTCAACAAATTTCTGATCTGATTCAGACCAAACCATAGCACCGTTGTAACGCTTGTACACACATAAAACATAATCAACTATAGAAAGCGTTTTTCCGCTTCCAAACGGCTGTTTACAATTTGCAACATATATCTGCATCTTTCCGAACTGTTTGTATTCGTTATACCGTTTGTACTTGAAGTACTTATATGTATCTACGACAAAATTGTAAAAAACAAGCGGCAAATGAAAACACGTATAGCGCACTTCTGGGCGCAAGATAAACGCGAATACAAAGCCAACTAAAAATAACCATTTAAGCATCAACAAACCTCCTACTTCATGCGCAAGATCTGCGCTATATTTGATACGAAATCCAGCGCGAAAACAACGAGGAACATGTTACAAAACGTCTGAAGCATGTTCCCATCAACAAAGATTTTCAAAAAGTCCATCAAACATCCCTCTTTTCTTCTGACATTTCCCTTACACAGTTAGCACAATAAAGACCTTTCAAACCATCGACCTGATACAAATTAAAAACCCGATACTTACGATAAAAGCCTTTTCTAAGACAGCCGCAACAACAACGCTTTACAGTTCCCTTACAAGGTGTAACAATAATCATAAAAAAACACTCCTTTACTTTACGATTTAAAATGACGCTTCATAGAGTTTTTCAACAACTTGTGTGCTTCAAACATAAACACAATAAAGCACAACAGCAACACAGCATTTCTAGTCGAAACAAGCATACTATATATATCATCCAACGTCTTTCCGTGATACTCTTGTGACATATACAAGCGATCATCCGTCGCTTCTGGCAGAGCCGGAGCATCTGTTTGTGTGGCATCCGTATCCGTCGAGATCTCAACCAAGTATGTACTAAAATCTACAATCATATAAAACTCCTTTCTTGACTTCCCCCAACGAATTTCATATAATCATAAAAAAGGGGGTATAAAATGGAACATATATTTGCATTTTTTCTAGTATTAGCTCCAATAATTTTACCAATAGCACTTATAATACTTATAATCATCATACACGAACGAAAAAAAATAAAATTATTAAAAGAGCAAAATAAACTACTCAAAAACCTTAAAGAGAGCAAATAGAAGCTCTCTTTTTTAATCTCCACCGAGAAGCACATGAACTAGCCAAACAAAAAGACCCGCCATAATTACAAAAATAATCACATCTGCAAAACTAACAAACGTATCGAATACGCGCCAGCCATTATCAGCAAATAAAGACCATATCCAGGCAAGCCAATCACTAACCTTCATATATACACCCCCTAACGTCTAAAGAATCTGAAAATACCAATTCCGGCAGATATACCAAGCGCGGTAGTTATAACAGAAGATATTCCAGGCGGCAACCAACCAAAAACCTTCCCCCACACACCTAAAAAACTGTTATTTTCAAGCAACTGAAAGAAACCAAGGAACTTTTCAATAAAATTTTTGTTATCTTCAGCAGATGATGAAGAATCAACAATATTATTGACTTCATTGTTTATAGAATCGCCCTCAACTGTAATATTATTATTATTTGTAAATACCGGACTATTATTATTTGTAATATTACCACTCGTGCTGGAGCTACTATTATTGCCAACGCCTTCTCCGGATTTACTATTATTATCATTTTCGTCTTTTGTAATTTCCGTCCGGCTATTGTCGTTTGTAATGTAATAATAATTGTACGTCGTATTCTCCGCGGCATCAGTAGACACTTCCGTATAATAGTAGCCATTTTGACGATAGTCGTTATTAGGTTTATAAGTACCATTCGAATCCGGTGTATAACTTCCAATATCATTAGCACCTGTCAATATATCTAAACTACCATTATAAGAAAATCCACGCGAACCGCTTTTCTCTAATTTGCATGAAATATTAAGCAAAGACATAGATACCTTATAACCAACTTTTGCAACATCTGCCATACTTGTTAAACCAAGATAAACAGAATCATAATACGACAGCACACCATAATAATTATAAAAAGGCTCAGTTGATTTATTTTTATCTGCAAGGCCTAATATTACAGAATTAAAATTCTTAAGATATACTCTACAAGAAAAAGGATTATCTGATAAAGTAACATATTGATAGTCTGTATATTCTTTACTAGAATAAGGATCACCTGTCAAAACATTACTAACCTCGCGCCTATACGTTGAATCAATACGCAAGCTATACCCCTTTCCGACAAGGTTATTAGGTAGACTATAACGGAAATCTATATAATAATTATCCAAACTATTAGATGCATGAACATCCATGTTGAAGCTGTCAAAATGCACGTCCTTGTCATATGTTATATTTTCCTTGCCGCCCTGCCATGACATATTCGAAATATCACCAGTTTCAAGATAATTCATAGCATCATCCGCCGTACTAAAAACTTTCATCTTTCCAGTCATGAAAGCATACTCCAAGGCTTCTGATGACGATGTAGTCGAAGCACTTAAAATTTCTAAATATTGATAATCAGAATTAGCATATGTGTTTGTTGTAAAATCAATCTTTCCAGCGTTTCCGTGATCTTGCCAAGCACCTTGCCAATACCAATTTCCTTTTTTAGCAAAATACATACGCGATTTACTAAGCGCAAACAAATTCAAAGTGCCTGCTTGATGACCTGGTATAGCATGTACATAATCAAGTACAAGAACTATCTCTGCATCACTTGATATAGTCACATTTTCGCCAGTACAGTAATTACTCTTAACATTGTAGTATGCAAGATTCTCTACATATTGACAATTTGTTACACTAACAAAATCAGTTGGACGACCATCGGGAAGAGGTAAACTAGGCGTGTCACGTTCTCCTTTATTAAGTGCTGTATTAGCCGTATTACCAGCAATAAAATACTTCCAATCAGCATCTGGTACATCATTATAAGACGACAGCGCATAAGACGTATTAAAGTCAACCAACACTGTCAACACAGCAACAAACAAAGCTACAAGCATATATATAATTGCCTTTTCAGACTTCTTCATAAAATCTCCTTTCATATCATAAATTAAAAATGGCAAGTGATCATCCGACCACCTGCCACCTTCGGTTTCTCCGTGCTACTTAACAGAGTTCTTAAGAGAACGGAACACATGAACTCCGACGGGAATCAAACCGCCAACAAAGAACACCATGAGTACCGGGTTTTCGGACACGAAAGATACAACCCAAGATACAATATCCTTGATAGTACCAAGTGCCGCTGTAACTGCTTCACTAGTCATACCTGCTCCTTTCTGGACAGCTTCCGTAGTAGCCTGCATCATCACAGACATCATATTTACGTTACCTCCTAATATGTATTAGTTTACGACAGCAGGCTCAACATCAACGATCTTAAGCTTTTTGTCGATGAACTCCAAACCTAAGTTGTAGGGCTTCATAAGTTCCAAAGTGTCGGCAATTTTACCAGCCGTTAGCATAAGAATCTGCTTTCCTGTCGTAAATCCGACATAATAAAAGTAGTTCCCAGCTTCATCCATTTCGCGCTTGTCAATCTGTACACAGATCAGCCGTTCCGCCTTAAGCGTACCCTTTAACTTCTTTACTTCCTGTTTAGCTTCCGCCATTTTCAACACCTTTCCTTTCCTGTTCTTCTAAGTCAATGAGATATATTTTTATATGATGCATAAGACCAGCCATAGCATATTGACGTTGCAATTCATCCTTTGCACGCCAGTAGCTATCTATGCTTTTTCTCATGCCATCGGTCAACTTAATTTCCGACACGTTCCATATTGATTTCATCACTCAAACCCTTTCCTAGTCTCCTACACACCTTGAGATTCTGCGGCTATTGATTAGATAGCCGCATGCACTTTGGTTAGCAGGGATAGGCATAACACCTATAACGATAGCCATGTCTGTATCCTCAGGCACCCATGAGCAAGTGGTTGTCACTTCCACTATCCCGAAACTATCACGCTCTCTACAGACTAAGGTGCGCTAACTATCGTATAATAGGGATACTACGAACGCGAAAAAAGAAAAACGCCCGATGTATCTCTACACCGAGCTAGAAAATTGATTCGCAAAACCGCGAATTTAACAACTAATTTTCTTAGAAATTTACTCGTTAAATTCTAATGAGTTTTGCGAACAAATTTATAAGCAAACATATGGAGGGACTTCTGCTATTCCGACCATATACGCAATCATTTATGTGTAAAATGTCTGTATCCTTCAAATGTAAAAAACGGTTTCAATTATCTGCAATTAACAACAAAACTATGATATTCTTTCCGGGAAAATGTATGTTAAGATACTTGTATTTAATCAGGACAATAAAGAAACTATATACAATCAAACAAAGGAGAATCAAACATGGGAAAAACATTTGAGAAGAAATTACCGTACAAAAAAGCAATCTGTTATTCCGGTTACCGGGAAGGTCAATGTCCGACCGGAGAAATGCCATCGAAAGAACAGATCTCCGAAGATCTGCATCTGCTTGTAGCGGACGGCTATGGTTATATCCGTATGTATGAGCCAAGAATCTGGATGCAATCGCCAATGCGGTCGACATCATCGGTATTCATACCTACCCATACCATATGGATGTTGCAATTGAGGATGCATTTGCGGAAACAAAGGAAAGCTTCGAGTCTGCATGTGCAATCTATCCGGATAAGCAGATCTGCTTTACGGAGCTTGGCTGGGCAACAAGGACGGCGCATGATGATCATGCCGATTATGCGTCTGTTGCAAATCAGAAGCGCTATCTGGAGGAAGTTGCCGACTATCTGAAATCCGAAGAAATCGTTGGCTTCGTCTTTGAAGCGTTCGATGAACTCTGGAAGGATCCGCCCTCTCCGGCTGCATCTGAGTGTAACTGGGGTATCTACGATATCAACCGAAAGAAAAAATGGTAAAGAATAACCGCATTAATGAATTTCAGGGGCGAAAGTCCGATAGATCTGTAAATACTCCTCTTCTACGTCTGCAAATGGTCGGACTGTATAATCAGGTTGTATATGGATCTGCGGTTTTGGAGAAGCTTGCTTCTCATGAAGTAAAAATGTTAGGTCATACCATAACATTGCATTATCGATTTCTTTTAAAATATGCTGTTCCTCGGTGCTTAATGAACTCTCAAGGAACTGTGTATATATCATATCGAGCAATCGATCTTCGAGCCGGTTATATTCCGGCAAGGCCTGCTTAAACGGACGTGGAACATCAGACATATAACATTCGCTTGCATCATGTAGCAGACATGCCAGAACCATGCGTGCTGACAACCCACGTGCCGCTGCTTCCTTCGCGCAGGCGATACAATGCTGTCCGACCGAGAAGAAGGTCTGTACGTGCCCATTTCCGCGGCACAGAAGCGACAATGCATGTGCGATATCCTCGATGCAAAGAAGGGATGCATCCGGATTGACCGGATCAAAATGTTTTCCGGTGTAAGTTGTTATGTATGACATATGACTAGATCCTTTCCTATAAAGCCCGGTATAATATCGGGCTAATAAATCTTCTTGATGTCACCGATTATATCATACATTTCCCGGAAATGCGCAAGATCTGATGCATCTTGAATCAGCATAATGTCCTCAAATGCTTTGGTGGCATTATCCTGAAATCCAGCCACCTGCTCTCCTGTGCAGATGCTGCATTTGATGACAGGTGTTTTCGTAGCTGGGTTGTAGGTTTTGGATGATTTTTTGTGGAAAAGTTTCATAGGTGGGCTCCTTTGTGCCAGATTGTGTCATTATATACCCTATTATGCTTGTGGAAACAGGTCGGTTTCAATTACTTCAAAACGGTATTTCTGCTTAATATCAGGGTATTTCACATGATCTACTTCGCTTGTGAACATGTCATATGGACGTGCACACGTTTTGTATGGAGGATAAAGTGCCTGATAGATCACAAGCTTCTCTCCTGTCTCCGTGTGGGAAGCAAATGCCAATATCTTGTAGAGATATTCGGCTGATTGCGGATCGGTAATATATTCTCTTTTGAAGTGGCGCACGATCGCACCGATGGTAAAGGTGTGCATGATGGTTTTATCCTTTCTTTCGTGGTTAGTAGTTGTATAATTGATGAATTAATAATGTACGTATGTGGTAATTATTTGCTGTTTTTAAAAAGCCTGTCATTATGGATTTTCAGCATCAAATATCTGCTTCTGATTTGGTGTTAGCTTGTAAAGATAATCTGAAAACATGTTAAATAATACGTTTATTCCGAGATCCATTGTAAATATTTGTTTAGTCCATCCCTGTATTCAAATAATTCCTCGTTAAAATTTTTAGTTAAATTAAATATTTGACTATGCATCATTCTTTGAAATGAATGCTGTTTGTTTTCTTTCGCCACCATTTCATTGTATAAATCTTTTATTTTTTCGATTTTAATATTTTTTTCAAAAAGAAAAAATCCAATAGTAAAAGCTGGAAAATAGGTTATCATATTATGTTTGTCCATAGAATCCAATTTTAGAAGAATTTCTTTAAACTCATATTCTATAGTATGCTTCTTTTTATTAACATAATTAATCCAAATATAAAAGAAGGCATTCAAACTATTCATTCTCATTATATACTTGTTATAGATAGTACTCGTTCTTAAAGAAAACGTCGGAACAAATAAATTCTTCTTTTTATTATTTGTATTTAGATAATAGCCCCAAGTATCCAAATATAATCGCATTAGCACGAACTGAAAACATTGTACATTTGCATTTGCAAATATTATAGAAAAGAGAGTTATAAATATATTAAGTAGATTTATAAACATACAATTTTCTTTCAATATTATCTTATTAATAAAAAAGCTTACAATAAGAAGGAAAAGCATCATTAAAGCAAATTTTTTTCTAACTATATCATACCATTTTTGCTTATAACAGCCCATAGTTGTCACAAACTCAACACTTTTAATATTGAAAATTTTTTTTCGATTACACACATTAATATATCGTTCTAACAAATACTCTACATTAATCTCTACCGCTTCTTTGCTCCAGCTCTTTTTAGATTTAAAATGTAACGTATCTATTTTATACAATCCAAATTTCCTGTATAATTGTCCCAAAAGACTAAGTTCATTTTTTTGTTCAAGAAACATAATATTAATAATTACACACAATATACATGCAACGCCTAAAATATTAAATATAGTTTCAATTTCAAGTATCATGAATTTTGCAACATCGAAATAAGAATCTATTTTCTTATTTAGTAATGTCAACGTTGCGATTGATACTACTATACAAGAAAAAATAACATTAATTAAAAATTCTGAAAATTTATATTTTTTTAAAACATCGCGAATTGAAAAAACTATATAATATCTTTTGTCGAACAATATAACAACAACTGCCATTGTAATTGTAATTGCTGTCAATCCAATTACAATATTACTTACTACCTCTATTTTATCAATCATTTCATAAATGTACGAATCATATTTTGCATTAAAAAAAGCCAAAAAAGGAAAAACAATCAATTTTAAACTTATAAAAAAATATATCTCAGAAAAATAGTCAACCTTTGAATATATTTTTTCACTTTTTTTTGCTTTTTTTTTGTTACAGAATTCTCCCACAGGAGAGAATATTTCTTTTTTCATGCATTTAATGATAATCGTACATAGAAACACCATAAACGCCCAAAGAACAGGTAATATACCCCATGTAGATACTATGAAGAGTTTATTATCCATAAAAAAATTCATTTGTATTTCTCCTCGTATTTATTTTATAGAAAAAGCATCGCAATTTCGTTCACAAAAAAATATAAATGTTGTGATTCTTCCACATATACTTTTCAATGTAACAAGAAATTGCCGACTCAATTAATGTTTTTCAGTATCGAATGTTTCTTAATTATTCATATGTGGATATTCTTGAACAACTTTTCCCTGCAATAAATTTCCTGTTTTCTTTTTATTCACACCTCCCCATTGCTTAAAGAAAAATGAAGTTCCGCTTTTTGATGCCATTTCTTTTAAATTTAAAACCCAACTTTCTTCCATCTTTCTAGCTCCCGGACCAGATTCTCCGCCAACAATTAGCCAATCAATGCCATTTAAGTTAAGATCAGATAAATCACCTAATAATGGCTCCGCAGATACAAATTTAATATGCGCGCCTGTATGCTTTAACAAATCACATCTATTAATGTAATCGTTATCTTCAACTGTAACGCCCATCCATATATTATCTGTCCAGTTAATCCTACTAGATAATTCAACAAGTCTTTCCGGTCTCTTTGTTAAAACTTGAAACGTATGCCAATAAGCCTTATTCATAGTGTCAAATATTTTTAAGATTGTCTCGTCCTCTACCTCATCATGAAAAAGGTCTGACATAGAGTTAACAAATATCATTTTGCTTTTTTTCCACTCTAATGGTTTGTCTATTAGGTCCTCATGGACTGTAACATCAAACTCATTTATATATCTTTTATTTCCCATTGCCTTAAGCCTTTTTGCTAATGTTGCGGCATAACAGTTCTGACATCCTTTTGATATTTTTGTGCATCCTGTAACCGGATTCCAAGTCGCTTCAGTCCATTCAATTTTTGATACTATCGACATATTATTTCTTCTCCTATATAATCCTAATAATTGCTTTATCTGGCATATTCAATTTTCCGTTTCTACTTTTCTGTTTTCTTCCTGATTCTACAACTAGTTGTCCTGCCTCTTCCATACGAATAAGAGCATCTCTTACATTTCTTGATACAAAATGATTTGATATATCTGTATCATATTTTTCACATATTTCTTTAACACAAACCGTTTTCCCCTTATAACTAATATATATTTCATCACGAAGTGCATCTAACGGTCTATCAAAGAACGACAATTGCTCATATTTATCGCCGAAATTTTTTATATCATGTAACTCAAAACTAGCCACACCATCTACATCTTTAGCACTATTAGCATACATTATTTGTTTCATTATACTGCAACCTCTCTTATGCTTTGAAACAAAAATTATAAAATGACTCGTCCTTACCATATCTGTCCTATAAAACTTAAACGGCAATACATAGTTTGCATTATTATTCTTCAAAGAGGCAACTAATGCATTTAGTACTATAGGTTCACGTTCTTCTGCAGGCAGCCCACTTAGTTCAGCTTTGAGTGAAGATACTTTGGTACCCCCAAAAATGCTTCCCAAATATTCATCAAATTTTGTATTACTGCTCAATGCCATGTTAATTCTATTGTAATTAAAAAAGAAAATACAATCTGAACCATTATTATTTATTAACTTAGATATCAAATCTATTGTTAATCCTTTATAACCAAACGGATCTACAAAAGAAAGAATTGGTCCTTGTGAATTAATTCTAATATCACTAGCAAATGCCTCATTAACAGTTTTAGTTGAATACTGTATACGTTTATCCAATTTATTATTAATATCTGCATTCTTTATATGTTGTCTTAGATTATTAATATTGTCCTCACTTTGATCATTGAATAAAAACCATATACGATTTAATAGTTTAGGATTATTCAACACATCTTTAACAAGAAGTAGAGGAACCGATTCGCTCCCATCTTGGTAAACTCCTGGACCGCTAAACAAATCAACATATCCTATCTCGCTCGAAGAAGACCAATTATTACACATCACTCTTGACCACGCTGTAAAGTAACTTGCTACAATTTTCGCCTTTATTTTTGATTGCTCAGACGGACTATCAAAAAACATATCTGTATTCGACATATAAGTATCCCTCCTTCATTATATCCTAATATATATCATATTGTATTATTAAAACTTTTCCTCAATCGCTACCCAATGTTCATCTGCCATACTTTCTGCAAACTCGGTATTATTAATATACAACTGTTCATCTTCGTCCCTTACAAATCCCCATTTGAGACCATATTGTTCTGCATAACGCTTAAATGCTAAGAATTTATTCCCCATTTGCATATCAATATTTTTACTGTGCCCAGAAGCTTCGCCACCTTTTGTTTCAATAAGCCATGTTTCTCCGTTTTCTTTTTGTACAATGTAATCAGGATAAAACAACCACTGTTTCTGCAATGCATCTGTATATACGATTGACAAATACTGTTGCCCGGCATCTCCATTTTTGTAAAACCACTTCACCTCACGATTATTTTCGCAGTAACGCTCAAATAATCTCTCAGGTAAAGATCGTGTTTTATCGGTACAAAATGCTGTTGTATATTTCCAATATGCATATAAGCGGAATTCTTGTTCTTTCTTAACTTCACTGAACTTATACATCTCTTGTTCCGGAATTGTAAACCTATCTGTCTTAGGTTCCAAGACAAAAGATTGCTGAACATTCATCTGACTGGTAACATGTTTAAAATCCATTTTTAACTTCTGCGTATTATTAATAATAAATGCATAAAAAGCGTTCGTATCTAATGCAAGAAATTTATATTTATTATTCTTTCCTTTACGAAACATTCTTTCCAGAATCGCTTTTACCTTTTGTGATTGCATACCGGTCACCTTTTTTATTTCATCTATCGCATGCAGCAAATATATACCATGCGTATGAGTGTTCACCTGCGTTTTCATCACAATTTGTCGTTGTGCATCCTGCTTTGTCAATTCCTCCGTTGTGCGAAAAATTCCTCGCAAAATGCGACTATCAATTTCTTTATCAAAATTATAGCCTGCTCCTGTCAAGTTAACTTTGTTATTTTCTTTATTCCCAGTTAATGAATAAGTAGTTTTAAAGTATTCATGTACTTTTAGCAAGGTTTCACGTTCGCCCAAGCCATCAAAATCCAAATTACGCAATTCTTTGGTAAGCGAAAATCCTTTTACTTCATCTTTCAAGAATAAACGCCGCAACTGATATGCCTTATCCAAGGAAGATAATAACCCTTCCTTATACTTTGTATCCAGTGTATACAAATAGCAAAAGTCCAATACATTTATACCATAATGCTTTCGTTCCGGCATTCTTCTTATACGTCCAATCGTCTGAATCTGAAATTCCTCACTTCCACCTTCTCGCAACTTAACAAGTATCTTTGCCCGAGGACAATCCCATCCGGTAGATATAGCTTGCTTCATAAGCAAAAATGCAGGTGTACCATCTAAAGCTGTTAAATCGTCTGACACCATTTTGTCGTCACTCATCCAAATATTAACCATTCCATTGTCATATGTATACCCCATGGACTCCAGTTTTCCCTCAACAGCTTTAATTGTTTCAGGTTGTCCGGCAGGAAACTGAATCAAAACAAGCGGACGTATATTAGCTCCTACCAACTTATAATTTTCTGCAATTTCTTTACGCTTCTCATCTGCCAAATCAAGCAGATAGTCATAATCATTTACTATCTGTTTATCCTCATCTACACCTTCATTCACATAAATCGCACGTGTAATCAGTCCAGCATTTATAACCTCATCTTCCGGTATTTCATAATACTCCTGATGACTGACTTTATTCGCTGTTGCAGACACACGTATAATATTCTTTGCTGCAAAAGCATTTATAATATCGTTCGCCTTGCTGGTATTATTAGTATGTTCTTCATCAATAATAACTACAAAGTTTGTTCCTTCTTTATGGGCATCTGCAATTCTATCAAACAGATTTTGTCTCTCACCATCCTTTAGTGCGTTATTTCCACGCTTGGTAACAAGTTCCCAATTTACAAAAGTAATGCTTCCCGGCGTGAAACCCGTTAGTAAGGAATACAATAAATTTCTCGTATCTCTCTGTGGTGTAATGCGTTCCATTTGTTCCTTACTTTGTTCTTCCAAGTCTCCCTTACCTGGACATAGCCAAACAAATGCTGTATTATTATCTGTATTGTTCAAATATTCATCAATATATTTAATAAGTATAATTGTCTTTCCGGCACCGGTGGGAGCCTTGACAGTAATCACTTTCTTGCTATCTCGTTCTACCGTCTTTTGAATCAGGAAATTAACACAATCATTCTGAAATTCAAAGTCTTTTATCCCTTTTACCATAATTCCCCTGCCTCTCTTAATTCAAAGTTAAAATAATAATCAGGTATGATGTAGGTATCAACACTTCCAAATAGCGCCTCTTGCGATGCTGTCAACAACACATCCTGATAAAAATAAATTGCTTTTATATCAGTGTATTCATTCCATTTTCTCTCCAATTCGTCAGCCTCATCATCACTCATAATCATAATATAGGAAGCATCATCAATTCTGACTCCATGTTCCAATTGAATCATTTCAGTTACGTGATTCAACAAAGAATCTGCTAAATATTTCTCACTTTTAGGCACAAAATCAGTATGATAATACTTTAAATTTGCAGGTATTCCTTCGGAGTATTCGCTTCCATCTTGTCTTTTTCCTGTTATAACCGTTTTAATTCTTTGATAAGTTATTTCTTCACAAATATTATTTTCATTATTAGTACAGAGAATAAACTTACGTTGTCCTCCATCTTCCTTATTCAATTCCAAAACCGCTTGCGCTGTAGTTCCTGAACCTGCAAAAAAATCTAAAATTATGGCATCCTTCGCACATGCAATTTTAATAATATTACACAATAGTTCGACTGGTTTTGGATGAGTAAACACCTTTGCTACACCAAAAATATCTTTTAATTCTTGTGTTGCATCTGAATTCATGCCCTGCTTATCCCACCATGACTCTGCTTTTCTTTTTGAAATGCCTCTATCTTTTGCAAACACACGCTGTACCGGTCTTGCATTACCGCTTTTTCCAAAAATTATTCGCCCATCTTCTATACGCTTATTCACTTCATTCTCATTAAAAACCCAATATCTTCCTTCAGGAGGATAAAATGATTCTCCGGTTTTAGGATTTGTGATCATAAAATAAGGACCGACATGATTAGCTGACAAATCTGTTGTTGTCCATGGACCTCGTGGATCATTATCAGGATTGCTATATTTAGACATGATATCTTGCTCCGATAAATCATATCCCATGTCAAAAATGCTTTCAATTGATTTAGAATAGCACAAAATATAGTCATGTACTGGTGGCAGCCATCCCATATTATTTCCATTAGTCTTCTTTTTCCACAGAATCATTCCAACGAAGTTATTTATTCCCATAATCTCATCACACAATAACTTCAATTGTGCCATTTCATTATCATCAATAGAAATAAAAATTACACCTGAATCTTTTAACAAGTCCCTAGCTAATTTTAATCTTTCATACATGAACGACAACCACTTACTATGTCTAAATCCATCCTTCTCATCAATAAAAGTATCATCATATTTAAAATCTTTTCCTCCTGTATTATATGGCGGATCAATATAAATAACATCTACTTTTCCTCTATGTGTTTTCTCGAGTAAATATAAACTATGCAAATTATCCCCTTCCAGCAAAAAATCATAGTCTTGACCCGGTGCCATACATATTTCGCGTTCTTTTACTTCCGTAAAAACCGGAATATTGTCACGCATCATTACATCAACAGCTTCCTCATGCTCTTCCCACACAAGTCCATAGCGTTTTGATACCAGTTCTTTTTCTATTTGATTAATTGCAATCAAAGACTCATCATCGCTATGCTGCTCTTTTAAAGTTTCCAAAAACTCTATCATTTTATCCCGACGGATTTTAGATAAATTGCTCATACGTTTCTCCTGTTCTATACTTCATATTCCTGTTTTTCCTTTTTACTCAAACACAAGTAGTTCAAGTAACACTTCTGACATTTTTCCTTGCTACATTTTCGTGGCAAATCATTGTTCCTAATATTTGAAGCAGCATCTCTGATATCACGACTTACATTCTCAAGCAATCCTTCAGTTACTCTCTGACGTTCACTTTCAGAATTATCCAAATTATAGATTTCCAAATAATCTGCAGTTTTCCCAGTTAGTTTTTGATATCCCAATGCATATATTTTTAACTGTTCTGCATTTATACACTCTGTAACCTCTCGACTAGCTGTTTTAAAATCGACGATATAAGTTTTCTCTTCACCGGATATTTCACGACGTTTTACCAAGTCAATCCGCCCATTTACCTTTATTCCATCTCCCATATCCAGTTCAATATCCGCCTCCGCCATTGTTATATTTGCAAAATCATCCTGATTTTTAGTTACATATCCAGCTATGGATTTTTTTGCACCTTCCAACATGTTGTCTTGTAGCTTAGGATTTGCATAAGGTAAGTAAAAGCTGTCATTCACAATCTGTTCAATATCCTCAGATGACAATGTTTCTCCACTTAAGAATCTTCTATGTATATTCATAACAATCTCATGCATTGTCTTTCCATACCCTAACGCCGGTACAATAGGTTGTACAAATCCGTAAAACATGGATAACTTAAAACGGTATGCACAGTCAAAGTAATCCTGTAATATAGAAAAATTAAGATTGAGTGGGGCTGCATCCTCGCTCATAGGCGGAATATGGTTCCCTGTATATACCATTTTTTTATCAAAGCCAAGCATATATGGAGATTCTTTCGCTTCTACCATAAACTCTGATACTTTCTTTTCTCTTGCATTTCCAGGAGATCTGGTTAGAAATAAAAACTTCTTTGCGCGTGTAATAGCAACATAAAACAATTTACGTTCCTCTTCTACGCCTCCTACAAATCTATCTGCATTTGAAATCCAATCCTTTTCTATCACATGCCAAATACTCTTTCCTCCCATCTTTGCTGACGGAAAGTTATTATGATTCATCTGTGGAATAAAGACTGCAGTAAACTCCAATCCTTTGGATTGATGCACTGTCATAATATTCACCGCATCCGGTCTAATATATGTATTCGCAATATGTCCTTCTGGATAATATCCATCTGCGGTGTATTTTAAGAAATTGCAAAAGCTGCTAAGCTTGTTAGCCGGTATTGTGGTGTAATAAATCGTTTCGAAATCATTAATTACCTGACTAAACTTTCCTAAATTATATAAAATAATCTCTGATGAATTGCTCTCATCTACAATTGATATTCTACGTAAAAAATCATGATATACCTTTTGTAAAACAAACTCTCCATAGAATTTTTTGGATTTTACATCAATTACATTTAGCGTAGCAATTGCGTCTGCTATTTCCTTTTCATCTAAATCATAATCTATATTTTTCCAAAGCTGAAATAATTCTATCATTCCGATTATACCGGCAAGATAATCAAATATTCCCTTTGCCGCCTGACATTCGGCAGTGCTAAACAACTCATTTACGCCTTCAATAATGTAGGGTATCTCATACTCGTCAAACATTTTGGCAATATCCGGTCCATGCTTACGTTTTCTAAGCAGGACAGCCATCTCAGAGTATTTAACACCTGCATCATGTAATGCCTTTATACGCTTCGCAATGAATTCATATTCTTCATTGCACTCATCAAACTCCCTATAAACCGTATCTCCTTCTTCATATTTTACAAGTTTTCCTGATTCCATTACTTTCGGTAAGCGCTTTTCATTATTTATAATAACACGCTTTCCAATATCGACAATCGCCTCTGAACT
>ENA-ORNG01000559-ORNG01000559.1-human-gut-metagenome-genome-assembly--contig:-NODE-559-length-31889-cov-5.603945_pt1 | contig 31889 bp, 19 predicted proteins | sample MGYA00242113_ERZ509018 | MGnify/ENA primary metagenome ERZ509018 (study PRJEB26280, sample SAMEA2338711) | human gut metagenome | biome: human gut; feature: human-associated habitat; material: faeces... | reverse complement strand
TTGCTGTGGACAAGGGGAACTGTTTTAATTATGTGCCTGCTATTTGACACTTACTAAAAGGCTTTGTTTCGGTGGAGTCGTTCCCCCTGTAGTAGTGAAAAAGTAAGATTCAGGGGGAAAAAGGAGCATGCTGTAACAAATCCAGCATGCCTGAGCCCACATGCCTGCATGGCTTTGGCATGCTGCAGCCATTGCGGCGCAACAGGCCTGTTACGCCGCAACCTGCAGGGTGGTGATGAAAGGCGCCTGCATCTACGGACGGCCAGCCGCCAGCACCATCATTCACACACCCGTCAGCACCCGCATTCACAACCCAGCACCCGCATTCACAACCCAGCACCATCATTCACACACACCCCAGCACCCGCATTCACAACCCACCCCTTGAAAACACCGCATTTATAGTATATAATATTTTCCGATACGCAGGTTCGGGGCCGCAAAAATAATCCAATACGCAGGCTTAAGGCTGCAAAAACAATATGATACGCAGCCGCAGGGCCGCAAAAATAAAGAGAAGGTATATTCAGATGAAAGAAGTATTATTAAGAGAACTTTTCAGAAACACAAAAGACTATGACGGACAGGAGATACTGGTAAGGGGATGGGTCCGCAACAACAGGAACTCCAACAAGTTCGGGTTCATAGAACTGAATGACGGAACATTCTTTAAATCCGTGCAGGTGGTGTATGAAGAAGAATTTATAGATAACTTTGAGCAAATCGCAAAAGCCTATGTGGCCACGGCCCTTGCCGTGACCGGTATAGTGACTCTCACGCCAAACGCCAAACAGCCGTTTGAGATAAAAGCACGCAAGGTAGAGATAGAGGCGGCATCTACACCTGATTATCCGCTGCAGCCCAAGAGGCATACCATGGAATTCCTCAGGGAGATCGCTCACCTCAGACCGAGGAGTAATACATTTTCAGCAGTTTTCAGAGTCAGATCCCTCGTAGCCTATGCGATCCATAAATTTTTCCAGGACAGGGATTTTGTCTATGTCCACACGCCGATAATCACAGGCAGCGATGCCGAAGGCGCAGGAGAGATGTTCCAGGTGACGACACTGGACCTCGACAACCTGCCGAGGGCAGAGGATGGCAGGATAGACTACAGCAGCGATTTTTTCGGGAAAGAAACTAACCTGACAGTAAGCGGACAGCTGGAAGGAGAAACTTTTGCCATGGCTTTCCGCAACATATATACATTCGGACCTACTTTCAGGGCAGAAAACTCCAACACCGCAAGGCACGCATCCGAGTTCTGGATGATCGAGCCGGAGATCGCTTTTGCCGACCTTGAGGACAACATGGAGCTGGCAGAGGACATGATAAAATATATCATCAACTTCGTCCTCGAAAAAGCCCCTGAAGAAATGGAATTTTTCAGTAAATTTGTGGACAAAGGCCTGCTGGATCGTCTGGATCATATTGTCAGCTCGGATTTTGGCCGTGTCACATATACAGAAGCAGTCGATCTGCTGAAAAAATCCGGCAAGGAGTTCCAGTATCCGGTGGAATGGGGTATCGACCTGCAGACAGAGCACGAAAGATACCTGACAGAGCAGATATTCAAAAGACCGGTGTTTGTGACGGATTATCCTAAGGACATCAAGGCCTTCTACATGAGGCTCAACGACGACGACAAGACTGTTGCCGCCTGCGATCTTCTGGTGCCGGGAGTCGGAGAGATCATCGGAGGAAGCCAGAGAGAAGAGCGCCTTGAAGTGCTGACCGCACGGATGAAAGAGCTGGGACTTGACGAAAAGGATTACTGGTGGTATCTGGATCTGAGAAAATACGGAGGCGTAAAGCATGCCGGGTACGGCCTCGGATTCGAGAGGATCATCATGTATATAACAGGTATGAGCAACATAAGGGATGTGCTGCCGTTCCCGAGAACACCAAAGACAGCAGAGTTTTAACACGGATTTTAAAAAATTCTACAGCGCCGCGGCGAAAGAGCAGCGAAAGAATGTTGTAGAATTTTTTTAGGAGGAATAGATGAGCAAAAGAACCATAGGCGTCATAGGGGTTATCATTTCCGCCGTATTTTTCGGGTTTGTGCCGACATTTTCAACATATCTGACTTCAGTGGGAGGGACTACTTTAAGCGTGGTATTTCTGCGGTTTTCACTGTCGCTGATCCCGCTGCTCATATATTTAAAGGCGAAAAAGATACCCATGGGCATCACAAAATCCCAGTTCTGGAAATTGGTACTGATAACGGTGGCAGGATATGGAGGGACAGCGCCCCTGCTGTTCTCTTCCTATTCATTTATTCCCACCGGCATGGCGACCACGCTGCATTTCTGCTATCCGGCAATGGTGATAGTGTTCAGTGCGATATTTCTGAAAGAAAAGATAAAGCCTGTAAAGCTCATATGCGTGATAATGTGCATGGCAGGTATATTCCTGTTCTATGATGTCGGCATGGGCGGAAATATCATCGGCATACTCCTGGCTTTCATCTCCGGGAATACATACGCCTTTTACATAATTTACCTGGACAAGAGTGAACTCAAAGAGATGGATTCGCTGAAGATGATATTCTATATGAATGCCATAGGAACTGTGATGTTCTTCATAATATGCCTTGCCACAGGGCAGCTTGCCCTGGCGATGCCTTGGAGCGGATGGCTGGTTGCCGCTGTTTTCTCTGTCGGGGCTTCGTTTATCGCTGTTTTGGGATTCCAGATCGGGGTAAAATATACCGGAGGCCAAAGTGCGTCTATTCTGAGCACTTTTGAGCCCATAACCAGCGTTGTGATCGGCGTAGCCGCTCATGGAGAAAGCTTTTCTGCAAGAGGGATAGCAGGATGCGTGCTCATATTGGCTGCAACGGTGATAATCGCATGCGTCAGAGACGAAGAACCGGACAGGGACGGTCTGATGCAAGGAGATGAAAAAAAGAGTGCGTCATAAAAAAATATACTTTCGTCAAAAATAATTAAGATATTATTTAAACACATTTTATAATTGACTGATATAATCATCTGTAGAAAAGCAAAGTTATAGGTAGCAGAAAGGAGAGAACTATGCTGCTGGTGATTATTCCAGCCTACAAGCCGGATGATACTCTGATAAAACTCATCGGAGACCTGGAGCCTTATGATCTGGAAAAGATCGTTGTCGACGATGGGAGCGGGGAAGAGCACGAACATATCTTCAATGCGGTCGAAGACAGGTGCATAGTCCTCAGACATGAGGAAAACCGCGGAAAAGGAGCGGCAATAAAAACAGCACTGGGGTATATAAAGGACAAGACTGATGGAGTGGAGGCCATCGGTGTAATGGACTCAGACGGACAGCATCTGCCTGAGGACATGATGAAGCTGCTGGCTGCGGCTTCCCTGAGCAAAGAAGCCCTTGTCCTGGGTGTGAGAGCTGTGGGAAAAGATATGCCGACCAGATCACGGCTGGGCAATAAGATAACAAGAAATGTATTCCGAATGGTAAGCGGAGTTGCTGTGTCTGACACCCAGACAGGACTCAGAGCCTTTTCTCCGGAGCTGGTGGAGCGGCTCCTGTCCATTGAGGGCGAAAGATATGAATATGAGATGAATGTTCTCATAAAACTGGCAAAAGAAGGGGTGCCGATCAAAGAAATACCGATCAGCACCATTTACCACGACAAAAAGAATTCCGTGTCCCATTTCCGTTCTTTCAGGGATTCGGCAAGGATATATAAGGATATAATCAAATTCAGCCTGTCCTCTTTGAGCAGCTTTGTCCTTGATTATATCCTCTTCACGGCGATCATGCTCATAGTGCCGCATACAGCAGGCTGGGTACTTGGAGCCAATGTATCGGCAAGAGTTATAAGCGCCATGTATAACTACAGCATGAACTGCCGTTTCGTTTTCCGGGAAAAGCGCAGGCTAGGGACCGCATTGCAGTATTTTGCACTGGCCGGGTTTATCCTGATAATGAACAATCTCATACTGGAATTTTTCACCCAGATATTGGATATGTCAGTGTATCCGGCGAAGCTGCTCACAGAATGCATGCTGTTTGTGATGAGCTGGCTTATACAGAATTTCATTATCTTCAGGAAAGGCAGGACAGTGGTATAAGGCAGATATAAGAGCGGCAGGATAGTTGTAATGTACTTCATGCAGGCATTTTGCCTGCATGTTTTTTGTGCCTGACCCGGCGCCTGCCTTTAAATGGGCTTTCCCCGCTGCTTTAGGCGGCCCCATACTGTATGGCGTATCACTTTAAGAGCGTGCGGGTTATGGCGCATACGGGTTATTATGTCGGTTTTCTGAAAAAACGCCTTCCCCCTTGAAAGCATACGGATATTCGCATATAATACCAATATATCATTTACCATTGACAAGTCTGATATGTTTTTTCTCTGGGAGGCGGTGGCAAAATGGAAAATTATCTGTCCGTACGGCAGATGGCTGAGAAGTGGGGAGTATCTGAACGAAGGATCAATCAATACTGTGCAGAAGGGCGGATACCCGGCGCCCATAGATTCGGGAAATCCTGGGCAATTCCTGAAAACGCTCAAAAGCCAACGGATCCGCGGCATGCCGGGCGCTCTGCAGAAACCGGAGGATCCATACCCGGCCCGTTACAGCCAGAGAGTGTACATCTCAAGCAGCCGTCGGACGGACAAGCCAAACAGCCGTCGGGCAGTGCTGATACCGGAAAGAAATCCGGAGGGCTTTTGGACCATACAAACCTCATGCCCCTGATGAACACGGCATTTACACCGGGCAGGTGCAAAGAGGCTGTAGAAGCCATGGAGGAAGGGGCGCAAAAGGATATTGCCATGGCAGAATACCATTATTTCAGCGGACAGCCCGAAAAAGCCGCAAAAGAAGCAGAGCCCTATCTGACCAGTACTGATATGGGTGCGAGGCTTTCTGCATGCCTGCTCTATACATATGCCAATCTTTCCATAGGACAGATATCCAATGCAAGGTTTGCTCTGGGTGAACTGAATGCTTCCATAGCTGCTGCAGGAGAACGGTCGCCTCAGTTTAAGGCGGCTTCGGCTTTTGTAGCGTCAGCAGGGGCTGTCCTCCTTCATCTGCCGCTGCCTGACCAAATGCCGGAGGCAGGAAACTTCCTGCAGCTGCTTCCGCCGGGGCTCAGGGCTTTTGCCATGTATGTTCAGGCCCATTATATGTATCTTAAAGGCGAATATGCCCACAGTGCAGGCACCGTAGAGGCAACCCTTGCCATGGGGGCATCCCTTTATCCTATACCAGCCATATATCTGCACCTGGTGGCAGTGATGGACTACATGAGCCTCAAACAGCCTGACCGGGCCAGAGAACATCTTTTGGAAGCGTGGGATATAGCAAGGCCTGATGACCTTATTGAAGGCTTTGGCGAACACCATGGCCTGCTTGGAGCAATGCTGGAAGCGGTCATCAAGCCCAAATGGCCAAAAGATTTCAAGCGGATAATAGATATAACCTATCGTTTCTCTTCCGGATGGCGTAGAGTACATAACCCTATCACCGGACATGATGTGGCCGACGATCTGACCACGACCGAATTTGCCATGGCTATGCTTGCTGCCAGAGGCTGGACAAATCTTGAGATTGCCGAGCATCTGCATATTTCGGTCAATACGGTCAAGAGCCACATCTCCGAAGCTATGAGGAAACTGGATGTGGAGACACGAAAAGAACTGAAACAGTATATGCTGAGATGAGATGAAACGGCGCTCTGATTGAACATTCTGTCTGACCATCTTGAGCGCTCTGCCTGACCATGAGCAGTAGACATTCCGGGACTGGATCCCGTACGAGGATACACATCGTATTTTGAAAATGTGCAAATGCCCCGGCATTAAACGGAAAAATTCTCTAAATAGGCTCTTTTCAGATGCCGCCTTCTATATGAACGGCAGAGAATCCTGCTGTCCGAATTTCTTTGACCAGCACCTGCTGCTGCAGGTCGGAGAGAGTTTTGCGGTCTTTAGTTTGTCTGCAATATGTGCAGTCCTTTTGATAAAGGGCTGCTTTTTTTGTACAAAAAATGGGACGATATGCGGCAGGCCAGAGCCGCAGCCAAGCCTTTTCGGCTGTACATCCTGATAGGGCAGCCATGAGGCATCACCCATTTTCAGGGCAAAAACGGGTAATAGCAAACCCGTTTTTATTTTGTTAAAATTAAATAAACCATAGCAGTACAGGAGAAAGGAAAAAGAAAATGGAAAAGGAAAGGAGAGAAAATGAAAGTAAAACCGGCAGAAGCGGTTTAGCAGAAGATTTTGTGACATCCGAAGAACTTCTGGAATGGACCAGGGCCATGGTCGCCATCCCGTCATACAGCGGGAGGAAAGACCAGGAGGCCGGAGTGGGGAGGTACATAAAAGAGATCTTTGACAGGGAAGGCATAGAGTGCCGGATAGCGCCGCTGAAAGACGGGCGGTGCAATGTCTACGCCAGGCTGCCCGGAAAAGGCGGCGGCAGATCTCTGCTGCTGAACGGACATATGGATACGGTACCTGCTTACGGCATGGAAAAAGCATACGAGCCATGGACAGATGAAAACGGCTTTCTGCACGGCAGAGGAACTTCTGACATGAAAGGACCGCTGGCAGCCATGATGGGCGCAGTGATCGCTCTGAAGCGGAGCGGCGCCATCCTGGGAGGAGATCTGATCTTTTGCGGTGTAGCCGACGAAGAAGGCGCCAGTCTGGGAACCGTACATATGTTAAAAGACGGCATCAGGGCAGACGCCGCCATAGTAGGAGAAGCTCTGGGGCCGGGAGCCATAGGGATAGCCCAGAAAGGACTGGAGTGGTTCCGCTTTGATTTTGAGGGCAGGACGGTCCACGGCGGACAGTATCAGAACGGGGTAAATGCCATCTACAAAGCTGTGGATTTTATAAACGCTGTCCGTTCACGGCTGGAGCCTGAGCTGGTAAAACGGGAACTGCCCCTTGTGGGGAAAAGCACGGTAAACATTGGTGTGATACAGGGCGGCACACAGCTTTCTACCGTGGCAGGAAAATGCAGCGTGGAGCTTGACCGGAGATTTCTGCCGGGAGCCGAGACCTATGAACAATGCTGCGGCGAGCTGGAGGACATAATAGACAGGCTTGCGGAAACAGACCCGGATTTTCACTGTACCATGCACATACTGGAAGAAAGCGTGATGGAGCCGGGATATGTCCATGCCGGATTTTTCATGGGAGATGATGAAGAAGTAGTAAAGCAGCTAAAAGAAAGTTACAGGGAAGTTACAGAAAAAGACGCTGTCCTGGTGGGGTGCCCGTGCTGGACAGACGCCGGGCTGATATATCACTACGGACATATGCCGGTTGTGATCTACGGTCCCGGACATATGGAAGTGTGCCATTCAGACAAAGAGTACATCGACCCGCGGCAGATAACCGAATGTTACAGGGTATATACCAGGATGGCAGCAGCCTTTTGCCGGCAGACAGAAAAAAGGATGGCGGGAAAATGAGAAAGAAAACAGACGCTTATTTAGAACAGAAACAGGAAGAACTTCTGAAAGATATAAGGGAGCTGGTCAGGATACCCAGCCTCCACGGAGATGTGCAAAACTGCACTGCAGCGCTGGAATATGTGAGGCGGAGAGCGCAGGATTTTGGCCTTAAAACCTCGATGACCGCAGAAAAAGATGTGTGTGTCATAGAGCTGGGTGATGGTCCGGAAACTGTCGGTGTCCTTACTCATGTAGATGTGGTGGGTATCGGAGACCCGCAGAAGTGGACATATCCGCCGCTTGACATGACCATAGACAAGGGAGCCATATGGGGCAGGGGAACTGCCGATGATAAAGGCCCTGTGATGATAAGCCTTTATGTCTTGCGTGCAATCAAAGAACTGGGGATACCGCTGAAAAAGAAGATATGCCTCATTGTCGGTTCCTGTGAAGAAGGTATATGGACAGATATGGAGCATTTTAAGGAGCAGTTCCCGGCGCCGGATCACGGATTTACTCCGGATGGGGCTTTTCCCATTTACAATGTGGAAAAGGGATATGCGGATATATGTCTTACTTTCAGTGAACCGGAAGGCTGCCGGATCACCAGGCTGCTGGCCGGTGACAGCAGGAATACGATACCGTCCAGAGCCGTGATACAGCTCAAAGGCGGTGAGGAGATCGCTTATGACGGTATATCTGCCCACAGTTCGGCGCCGGAGTCGGCAGACAATGCCATAATCAAAATGTGCAAGGATCGGGAAAAGCTGTATCCTTTCAATTTTATGAAGTTTATAGACCGATTTTTGTCGGACTGCCATGTTCCCCAGCTGAAACTGGATGACGGGACTGAATTTTATAACGGAGAATATGCAGGAAAGACTACGGCGGCACCCACGGTCATTTCTGCAGAAAACGGTGTTGTGACTGTCAATGTCAATATCCGCCACAGGTTTGGAAATACAGGTGAAAGCATCCTCGCCCGATTCAGGGAACATGAAAGAGAGTATAACTTCAAAGCCCGGCTCATCGAATGCCAGGATCCGATCATGGTAAGTGAAAAACTTCCGTCGTTGAGACTGATGCAGCAGGTCTATGAGTCCTATGGGCACAAAAGTGAATTCTGCCTTGCGCCGGGATGCACTTATGCCAAGGCTCTGGAAAATTTCGTCTGCTGGGGCCCTTTCTTTCCGGATGATGTTGACCGCGTACACATGGAAGACGAATGTCTTTCAATAAAAACAATAATGGAAGCGGCAAAGATATATGCCGCATATCTGGTACTCGACGGGTCCGAAAGCGGACCGGAGAGGCCGGAGCAGGCTGAAAGCTGAAAGGCGGTGAAAAAATGGAAACTGTAAAAGAAAAAAGGAAAAAGTTTGAATTTCCCCATACTTATGTGATCATAGGCATAATACTCGTGTTTGTAACAGTCCTGACCTACATAATACCTGCCGGACAATATCAGCGGATAGAGGACGCAGATGGCCAGATGGTCGTACTGAGCGATTCCTTTGAATTTATAGAGCAGACTCCTGTGGGCCCAGGCGGAATGGTGATGGCCATAGTAGAAGGCATGGTCCAGAGCGCAGATATAATTTTTTTCATATTCTTTGCTTACGGGCTGGTGTACATGCTCATTGAAACAGGGGCATTCTTTGGAGGTATGGGAGCGCTGATTAAAAAAATGCGCGGCAAGGAATGGCTCATATTTCCTGTGTTTATGGCTCTGCTGGGAGTATGCGGATCCACATTTGGGCTGTATGAAGAGACTTATGGCCTGCTCCCCATGTTCATTGGAATAGGCATAGCCATGGGATATGACGGACTGGTAGGCGGAGCAGCCGTTGTTTTGGGCGTTGCTACCGGATTTGCCGCAGCAACCCTGAACCCCTTTACCATAGGTATAGCCCAGGGGATAGCCCAGGTGCCGCCGGGTTCGGGCCTGGTTTTCCGTATAGTGTGCCTGATACTGTTTGAGGGTCTTGCCATAGGGTATCTTATCTTTTATGCCCGCAGGGTAAAGGCAGACCCGGCCAGGTCGATCGTAAAAGATGTGACATTCAGCATGGATGAAGGGATGAGCCGCGAGCAGATGGAGGCGCTGCCGTTTACAGCAAGGCAGAAGGGGATAATCGGACTTTTCGTCCTTACCATTGGGATACTTGTATACGGTACGACTCAGCTTGGCTGGTATCTGCCGCAGCTTTCGGCGCTTTTCCTGGTCATGTCCTTTGTGGTCGGGCTGGTGGGCGGATACAATCTCAGCCAGGTATGTGTATTTCTGGTGAAAGCATCTTCTGAAGTCATATTTGGCGCTCTTGCCGTGGGAGTAGCCCGGTCAATGAGCATAGTCATGGAACAGGGAAATATAACCGATACAGTCATATATTATCTGACGAATATGCTCCAGGGTCTGCCGAGAGAGGTGGCTGCCGTCGGAATGGTGCTGGTCCAGAATATAATCAATTTCTTCATACCTTCCGGCTCAGCCAATGCAGCAGTTACAATGCCTATAATGGCTCCTCTGGCCGATTCGGTAGGACTGAGCAGGCAGATAGCTGTGCTCGCATACCAGTTTGGAGACGGATTCTCCAACATTTTCTGGCCTACATCAGTGGCCACTGAATGCGGGCTCATGGGTATACCTATCCAGAAATGGTACAAGTTCGTGACTCCGCTGTTCGGCATGATACTGGCACTGCAGATAATAATGATAGTGATAGCTACGATGATAAACTATTCCTGATGTGAGGAGACGGAAATAATGATGAAAAAAATATGTGCCTGCTTATTGAGCATCTTGATGGCAGCAGGACTTTTTGCCGGATGTACAGACCAGAATGAAAGCGCAGCGGATGAAGGGCAGCTTACCCTTTCCGATTTTGACAAAGTCGTCAGGATACCGCTCATACGGCAGGGGACCACATACTCATGCGGAGTGGCCGCCATGCATAGCCTGCTCAGGTGGGCCTCCTATGACCTTGATATAAACGATGAATATCTGATGGAGGACTGCGGCACCACTCCGGAAAACGGTACAAGCTACCAGAGCATCATGGATTACATGAACGGCACAGGGCTTCTGGATGTAACATGGCAGGAAGAAATGACCTCAGATGACATAAAAGCTGTCATTGACGAAGGCGGAGTTGTCATACTGCCTATCCAGGCATGGGATTACCACGAAACGGAGTCCGGAGAAATAGAATATTTCGATGGTGAAGATTATATAGATCACTGGTCGGCAGGACACTGGGCCATCGCCTGCGGCTACAGCGACAGCCGTGTACTGTTCATGGATCCGTCCACGGCGGGGACATATACTCAAATGACATGGACTGACCTGGAATACCGCTGGCATGACAGCGCCGACTATGTGGACGATCAGACTCCTTTCACCGGGGTTGACCACTGCGGCATGATAGTATATAAGACCGGAGGAGAAGAATACGATCCGGAAGCGGTCATGCCGCTCATGTAAATACGGAACTCTTCCGAACACCGAATAGTAGGTCATCGCCCGCAGAACAGAAAAACACCGGAAAGTCCGCATAAAACCGCAGAAAAAACCTGGAAAAGCCATATTCCTCCCCCATTTTAGAGGCCAAAACGGGTAATAGAAATGACTTTCACGCTTCTATATAATAAAGACAAGACATACGCCGCCCGGCAAAGGGCGTCACCCTTGCATCCCTACAGGAGAAAGGCGGATGAGAAATGGATAAAAAAGCCAATCTGTATGAGATCGGCGGTATGCCCCTAGAGATACCCGTGGTCTGGGACGAATATTCCCACAGGTATCTGGAAGATTACCGCAGTTTTATCGCCAATCCGGTGTTCACTCCGGAAGGCAGGCCCATAATGCTTACCATTGAAGACGCATGCCGGTATTCACAGCCGGCGAAGGGTGAGACTGAATGTGTCGACTGCGGCTCCTGCCGCTACTACAGCCAGACAGCAGGTACGCTGCTGGGAGTGTGCGGACATGAGAAGATGAGAGCCGGCGAAAAACCTCAACCAGAAAGAGAAAAGAAGGAGGAAACGAAGCCATGAAAAAACGATTTGCGGTCATAGTGCTGAGCCTGTGCATGGTGCTGGCGCTGATACCGACGGCTGCCTTTGCGGCGGACGGGGACACCATCCATGTGGGCGGAGTTGCGCTGACCGGCAGCGAGGCAGAACCGGCCTATGCCCTGACAGACGACAGAGGCTCGGTTACGACAGAGGGCGCTGGTGAAAGCAGCTACAATATCAGGTGGGACGGCAGCACCCTGACCTTAAATAATGCGACGATAACCCAAGGGTATTCGCAGGGATATTATAAGGGCGCGGTGACTGCCATTTCCTGCGGGACTGATCTGAAAATAGAGCTGGTCGGCAGCAACACGGTCCGAGGCCCAGCCCTTACAGATGAAGGAGCCGCAGAAACCTCCGGAATCTATTCCGAGGGCAGCATCACCATCTCCGGCACCGGCACTCTGTATGTAAGGGGCGGCGATATCACTAAAACGACAGGCGATGAATTTGTTCAAAGTTATGGCCTTTATTCCGGAGAAGAAGGAAATATAACCATCAGCAGCGGCACCGTCAATGCTTTCGGCGGAGATATTGGCACCGTAAACGGTTCTGCTTACAGCAGGGGTATCAGCGCTGACGGCGCTACCGTCATCACCGGCGGCAAAGTGACAGCTGCCGGCGGCGGGATAACAAATAACAGCGGAAATGCTGCAAGCATCGGCATAGAATCCTACGGCGGGATCAGCATTGCCGGCGGCAGCGTAGAAGCCACCGGCGGCAGTGTTGAGATCATTTCCCAGGATGAAAACGCAACGCTCTATGCGGAAAGCGGTGGTATAGATGCCGATAATATGAACGATTCAGGCGGTATGAGCATCACCGGCGGCAGCACCGTAACAGCCACCGGAGGTACGGCCGAGGGTTCAGAGTTTTCAGAAAGCTATGGTATCGAACATCTGGAAGTCATCGAGATATCCGCAAGCACCGTAACAGCATACGGCGAGGACGAGGCGATCCTGACAGATGAACCGGTCAGGGTCAGCTCCGGCGTTTCCGATCAGGCCCTCGAAGTTAAAGTAGGCGAAAATGCGGAAAGCGCCGAGGAGATAGGCGGCTCTCCGTTTACCGAAGAAACAGATATATGTCACAGCATCGAAGGAGCAAAATACTTCCACAGTGAACTGGTAGACCCAAGAGAGCCGCAGCCTGTTGAAGCATATGTTCGTGTGGGCGATCTGCAACTGACGGCAAGCGTAGGATCACCGGCCTATGCACTGACAGATGAGGACGGCTCGGTGACGGCAGAAGGCGCCGGAGAAAGCAATTACAATATCAGATGGGACGGCCAGACCCTGACCCTCAGGAATGCGACCATAACTGAGGGAGCCTGTGAATTTGATGATGGAGAAGCTGCTGCAGCCATCTATAAACTGTACGGCCTTGCGGTAGAACTTATCGGCAGCAACACTGTGACAGGTCCGTCAGACGGCGGTGGGGAGAGAGATACATTCAGCAGTTATGGTATTTTTGCAGAAGAAGGAGAACTTACCATCACCGGCAGCGGCAGCCTGGATGTAAGCGGCGGCAATGTTGCAGGCGAGAACCCGGTAATCTTCGTTGAAAGTATAGGTATCGGCGCTGACGGCGACATTATGATCACCGACACCACAGTGGAAGCTGCGGGAGGCACGGTCAGCGGCGATTATGCAGGGAGCCGGGGCATTGAGAGCAACGATGGTGTGATCATCACCGGCAGCACGGTAACAGCGGCCGGAGGTGAGACGACAGCAGGAGATTGGGGAGCTTACAGCACCGGTATCGAGGCTTACAATGATTTGGTCATCACCGGCAGCAAGGTTGAAGCTGCAGGCAGCGCCGCCGCAAGCAGCAGCGGAAGCGCAGGGAGTTCCGGCATCTACAGCTACTGGGATGTTACGATAACCGACAGCATAGTCAAAGCGGCCGGCAGCGAGGCGAACGCAGGAGCCTGGGATGCTTACAGCTTCGGGATATATGCAGAAGAAAATATTAACATAAGCAGCGGCAGCGTGAATGTTTTCGGCGGAAGCGCAGAGTGCTCCTCTGACCCTGAAACGGCAGCGAGCTTAGGAATGAACGCAGGAACTGTCAATATCAGCGGCGGCGATGTCACAGCGGAAGCAGGACAGACTGGGGCCTGGACTGCAGACGGCATATGGGCATTGCTCGACATCAACATAACCGGCGGCAGAGTGACCGCAACGGGAGCTTCTTCCTCTGCTGACGGAGTAATGCCGCAGTATTCCGGCGGATTGTTCAGCTACGCAGGCGACATTACCGTATCAGGTGAAGACACTGTCGTAAACGCAGGCGGCGGCGTGGCAGGAGAGGGGATAACAGCCATCGCGGCCACCGGCGGAGATATCGTCATAGAAAGCGGTGCAGTCCGTGCCGACGGCGCAAGCGGCGCCCCGTCGGGCTTTGAGGGACTTGCCAACGGCCTCAGCGCACTGAAAGACACTTATGAAGACGACGGCACAGGCGGAAATATAATCATTTCCGGCGGGTATCTATCCGTGACAGGGGTCACAGACAGTATCTACTATGAGGGAGACCTTGTCATCAGGCCTGCAAGCGGCGGGATCACCGTAAGGACCATGGACAACTGGATCACAGGCGGAGATGCCAGCGGCCCTGCCTGGGACAAGATGGATCAGGACGCCGCCGAGATAGACGGTTCACCTTTTACAGAAGAAACTGTCATAGAGAGAGGACTCACCGAAGGCAAGCTCTACCTGGGTGCCACCGACGGTTCAACATATCCGGAGGATCCGGCTGACCCTGATAATCCGGCAGATCCGACCGATCCTGACGATCCGGCTGACAGCACCGGCGGCCAGAACGGCGACGGTGCACAGAACGGAGACGCCGGACAGACCGGGGAAAGCACCAAGACAGGCGATGACAGCAATATCCTGATGTGGACAGCGCTGCTTGTTGCAGCCGGAGCGGGAATTTTCACATCGGCGGTATATATGAGCAAGAGGAAACAGAGAGAGAACAGGAGGGGCATATGAAAAAACGATTTGCGGCCATAGTGCTGAGCCTGTGCATGGTGCTGGCGCTGATGCCGTCGGCAGCCTTTGCGGCAGAGCCCGGCGGACAGGTCACGGTCACCATACCGATAGAAATAACGGTAGACCAGAACGGGGATGGAGTTCCGGGCGAACACACCGTTGAGCTGGAATTCAGCTCATGGTTTGAGGATCATGCAGATGATGTGACTATCGAAGGAGATCCTTTCACCATAAGTGGAGCGGGCCCGCATACAAGGGAAGTAAAGATCACGGGACCGGCTGATACCATTGAGGAGATCCTCCGGGGCCTGGAGGTCAAGCTGGCCGATACCTATGAAGCAGGCTGGAAAAATCCTGCTACACAGTACACGCTTGCTTATGTGGATGGACAGCTTGCAATATATTCGCCCGATATAGAAGAACCTGTAAAAACATGCAGCTTTGGCCTCACCTACCAAGAAGGCGCATATAATCTGTATGTAGGCGGCACCAGGGTGACCACGGACAATGCCGGCGATGTGCTCGGAGACGGAACTGTCTCCTATGATGAGCGGGCCAATACTCTCACATTGAGCGGTGCATCCGTCAGCGCACAAGATATGCCTTACGGCATATATGCGGAAAACGACCTGACCATAGTCCTTGAGGGCGAAAACTCAGTAAGTGTCAGCGGAGAGTTTTTCGAAGATGATCTGGCGCAGCTATCAGGAACAGACATTTCCGCTGCCATATACAGCGGCGGCAACCTGACCATCAGAGAAGGCGCAGGTTCAGGAACTCTGAACGCCTCGGCCTCAGCCCTTATGGAAGAAAACGCCAAGCGCGGGCTGACTTCATCCGGGATATATGCGTCCGGCAATCTCACATTGGAAGATGTGTCAGTTGAAGCCAGCGGCGGCGATGTAAATGTAGAATATGATGTGTCAGTGAGCACCGGTATCGAGTGCGCCGATGTGCTCACCGTGTCGGGAGGAGATCTCACAGCAAGATCAGGTGATGTTTCATCCGGCGCCAAAATCCGTGACAGCGAAGCCATCTCCGGCTATGACGGAGTCCTGATAGAAAACGGCGCAGTGGTGGACGCTCAGGCCGGTGAAGGGATGAGGAGCAGAGCAGTCTGGACAGCAGAAAGCATCCGGATCGACAGTTCCCAGGTGAAGGCCCAAAGCAATGCGGTCTCAGATGACACGGATGAAAGCTATGGGATCCAGGCTACAATGAACAACACCACCGAGAACAATATAACCATCACAGGCTCAACAGTAACGGCCAGCGCCGGGGTGGGCAGCAACAGAGCAGACGGTATCTACGCTAAGGATAACATAACCATAACAGACAGCCAGGTAACTGCCGACGGAGTCTCTGATTATGAGAAAGCCCCTGCATACGGAGGCGGCATCTTCAGCGACGCAGGCAATATCACCATTTCCGGTGAAGATACGGTCATCAAAGCCTACAGCGGCTACGGTCAAAACGGCATTGCCGGTATCAGCGCCGAGGGAGGAAATATCACCATCACGGATAAGGCCGATGTGACGGCACTGGCAGCCGGCCTCGATCCGTATTATGAAGAGGGCTACAGCCCGGTATTTACAACCGCTGACGGAGGCAGCGTCGGCGACGGTATCCGCGCCGCCGGAGACATAATCATTGACGATGCGACGGTGCACGCACTGGGCTGTGAGGCCAACTACAGCAGCGGTATTTTCAGTGAGACCGGCGATATCACCATAGAGAGCGGCAGCGTCAATGCCTACGGCGGCAGGGCGGTCAACCATACGGAGCCTGACGCAGCTGGAAGCGCCGGCATAAGCGCCGAGGACGGAAGCGTCACTATCAACGGAGGCGAAGTAGTCGCCGAAGTGGGTCTGACAGAGCACGGCATAGCCGACGGTATCAGAGCTCATGCTGATATCAGAATAGGCGGCGGAAAGGTGACGGCCGCAGGGGCGTTATCGTCCGTTGACGGAGTGGAACCTGAGTATTCGGGCGGTATTTTCAGCGAGACCGGCGATATTACCATCACAGGCAAGGATACGGTAGTTGAAGCGGGCGGCGGATATGCTGAAAAGGGCAGCACCGCCATCGGAGCAGAAGCCGGAAATCTCATTATAAAAGACGGTAAGGTACGGGCTGACGGCGTTTATCCTGTAACCTCGGATACCGGATTTGCCAACGGCTTCAGTGCCGTAAAGGCCGATGACGGCACAGGCGGAAATATCATCATTTCAGGCGGCGATTTTGAGGCGATCGGATATACAGATAGTGTATACTGTGAGGGTGATCTCATGGCAAGTCCTGATGGTACACAAATCACCATGAAGGTCCTTGGTGAACTGATATTTGACAGCGATAGCTGGGAACCGGACTGGGACAAGATGTATGATGAAGCCGGAGAAATCGAGGGGTCGCCGTTTACTTCAGAGATGATAGTTGCAGCTGATAGTACAGCAGGAATGCAGTATTTCGGCGGCAGCAGCCTTGCGTATGACCCTGCGGGTGATGGTACTGATGATCCGGCAGGATCTGAAGATCCTGGCGATGCATCCGGACAGGACAGCAGCAATGCAAAGACAGGCGATGATATGAACCTCATATTCTGGACTATTCTGATGCTTGCCGGAGGATGCGCCGCTACAGGTATAGTTGCCTGCAACAGACGCAAAAGATGATGAAAGCGTGTTTTGAATAAATAGTTAAGCCGCCGGCCCCATACGGAGCCGGCGGCTTTAAACTGGTGCGGCCTGACCAGGCAGCATTGTAAAAAAAGGAATTTCCGGGCAAAAGCCAGAAAGATCGTCTCTTGATGGTTGGACCAGGCCCGCCAGCAGGGTTCAACCTGCTCCATCGACCAGTATCCGCCTGGCGAAAGCGGCAGTCTGGGCTTTTATACCGGGAAGATCCATAGCTTCACCGGGATCGTTGGCGGTGGTCATGAGTGCAAAATTCCCCGGCAGGATCAGATTTTTGTTCATATTTATGGCGCCTATGATCTGCTGCGCCACGATGTCTCCTCCGCTGTAACCTGAAACGATGACAGCATAGACTCGCTTCTGGCTGAAATCGCGGGCTCTGAAAACTGCGGTAAGCCTGTTGATGAAGGCCATCATGTTGGCGCTGACCGAATCATTGTAGTTGGGACAGATGAGAACAAGGACATCGCTTCGCACTATGGCAGGATATACTTTTTCAACCATCACACCGCCATAGAAACAGTCTCCTTTTTCTCCGAAATGAAGGCATTCTTCGTATTTGCACCCGCGGCAGTCCCAAAGCTGGCCGTTCCTTATTGAGATAACTTCTATATCCGCTTTGCCGGCGAGATGTGCCGAAGTCATCTCCCAAAGGGCAAGGCTGTTGGAAGTCCTGCGGTTGCTGGCATGTACCGCAAGGATCGACGGATGATCCTGTACAGGAAGCCGAAAGTTGAGCACCTTTTGCAAGAGAAGAGTACATGACCTGACATAGGCCTCATAACAATCTGTTTGCCAGATCCCTGCCAGGACCCGGAAATTTCGCAGATCTGATGTTGCTTCAGAGAGAGGTTTTCCCGGGAAATTACATCCGGCAAGATTGGCAGTAAAAGCGAGGCGCCTTCCAAGATCCTTTGTAAAAAGGTCACATTGCCCGTCAACGATGATACCCCCTGCTGCACCTGAAAGGATAAGGTTTTCGGTATCTGGCAAAACTCCGTATCCGGAGCTGCTGATATCTGCCGTGCCGCTGCTGAAGGCACCGTCACGGCGGCCGTTGACGGCGGCTGCTGTGACGGAAGGCAAGTCTCCACAAGGAGCGGCAGGATATATGCTTTTGAGCCGAAGATAGCGGAGCAATTTGCAGGCTTCCGGATTGATGCCGCTTATGTCGGTCTCAACCGCAAATATCAGACGGCTGCTTTGCAGTTTTCCCTTGTCGGCAAGATCAGAAAACTGCTCGGTACTGGTGATGTATTCCGTTACAACCGGGATATCCAGTGATGAGACGGCCCTGTCTAGGACATGCTCCAGGCGTCCGGCAGACGGTGACGCCGCAAATTTTATGATATAAAGTTTCATACGATCCACCTGCCTTATACTGGCTTGACAAACAAGATCTGCCAAAGTTCATATGAGTTTGAGCAGATTATCATAGGCCCTTTCGATCCGGCAATATAGAGACGGAGAAAGGGGCAGATCTTCAATTTGGGCAGCACCTTCAAAGATACGGTTTTTTATGCCCAGAAAAGCGCCCTTTCTGTCATTGCCCATATACACAGAGCTGTAATTCCAGCGCCCCTGTAAAGTGAGGAGCAGAGAAACAGCTCCGGAGGACAGGGCCGGAGCGATATACGGTTTAAAGCCAAGTTCACGCACAGCCATATTGGCGTTGACGGTCAGCTTGGTAAGTTCATCGGAGAGAGATTCATCATAGTCGGTAATGCTGTTGGCGATCACAAGATCTGCGCCGTGGGGGCCAAAGGCCCGTCCCGATTGCAGATAAGAAGAAAAACGCTCGTCCTTGCGTGCAAAATATTCTGCCCTCTTGTTCATTACCCCCAGGCCGTAGCCGCGGACCTGAGACGGATGAAGCCCTGATGACAAAAGGACTTCTTTACACAGCGGATCGACAGGATCGGAAACGACAGCGAAAATACCTTTGAATCCTTTCTGCCCGGCGAGATTTCCGTAATATGAGGCGATCTTGCGATTGGCTTCAAACTGTGCCATGCGGACATCTCCTCCTGCGCCCACAGGGGGTACTGCCTTGCTGGCACAAAAGATGACAATGTCACAATCCAGCAGTTCTGCTTCTGTAACAGCCTTCACATCCGGCAGAGGGTGGGAGCCGAAAGGCCAGCCGATCTGGTTCATTTCCATTTCGTAACGTCGGATGATATTTTCGTTCATATCGTAGATCCCTATGGAAGACAACACATCTGCGCCCAGCAGCCTGAGGCCGAGGAGCAGGGCGGAGCCCACATCGCCCAGGGCGATGATATGTGCGGTCAGACGGCCAGAGGTGCCAGGACCGGGAAAACCGTCTGCCAGAGGGCAGCCGGCAGGCAGCAGCAGCTCTGGAGAGTCAGGACACAGTTCCCGTACAGACCGGGGCCTCAGGGACTGAGAGCTCTGTGAAAAGTGCCGCATTTCTGAAGATTGACGCTGTGAATTTGAACTGTGATTATTCATCTGAACATTTTCCTCATTCTTATAAGTTTTTCTATATCCATTTCCACAAAAGCCGAAGGTGCCATGCTTTCGTCAAGTTTCACATGGGCAAACATATCCGGATTTTTAGGGTCGGTGATGACCTCGCCAAGCCGTTTCAAGGTAAGCTTCCGTTCAAAGACTTTCTGATATTCCTCCTCAAGAGTTTTGAGTATGGATTCTGCGTTTTCAAGGCATGTCATGGAAAAATCATAAAAACTCTCGCCCGGTATGTCGCCGAGGAATGTCGGCACGGCAAAAGGCAATATCAGGTTCAGAGAGGAAATAAAATCATGGTCTGCGACCGGGATCCCTTCCTCCTTGATACTGTCACCTCCTATATAAGGATACATATCGCTCTCATCCAGCCAGCATTTCAGATTAGGCAGGAAATAAGCGCTGTCTACGGTCCTTTCCTTGATGGTCATCAGATCGCGGCCCCGGCCTGTCTGGACGCCGACAACCGTATCTATGACTTCGACTCCGATATCCTTGAGGACCGGGTCTATGCCCTTCATCCTGTAGCCTTTGTGGAGCAGATCATCTACCAGTATCACAGGCCGGTCAAAAGATTTGATGGTCCTGATCTGATCTTCGATGGTTGAGTAAAAACCCGATTCTTCTATGGAAAATCCCGTCACATCCCGGTTAAAGTATTTTTCCGTATGGAGAGATTTTGTTACGGTATTTGGTACTGCCGAACCTTCCAGCAATTTGCCGAAAGGCACAGCCATATATTTGCCGTAAGATTTTTTTTCGTAAGGAACCGGTGAAACTGAATTGATCTTTGCGAGCAGATGGATGATCTTGTGGTACATGATACCTGCATTATAAGAAATTATCAGTTCTCCCGGATATATGCGCCTCAGCATGGCAAGCAGCCGGTCATGGGCATCTTCAACGGAAGCCAGCACTGCGCGGTTCTTATTGAGAGGGTGCTTGATGATGGTCTCCACATTCTTAAAGATTATTACCGGCGACCGGGCGTTTACGGCATAGATCGGATCGGCGGTCTTTGGAGCTATATTGACAAATCCCTGCTTCTCTACCACATGTATGGCGCTCTCATTGAGCCCGGCCTTGTGACATGGGTGGTATACCACATAGGTAAAGTCATGGGCAAGCAGCTGGGAAAGGAGTTCCACCAGGATGATCTGGCCCAGGTTGGTGATGGAGCTGTTTTCAGTGAAGAAAAGCCCTCCGATAACGGCGATGGCTCCGGCGGCCATGCTCCTGATGTAGGCGGCAATGTCCTGGTCTCTGAAGGCAGATAAGAGATCTATGCTGTCCAGCCTGTTGACGGCTGCTACGGCTACCACCTTGTCATTGCTCCTGCCGTCTTTTATGAAGATCATGCGGACATTATCCTGGCTGAGGTATGAACAGAGTTCGTCCATATCGTAGCCTTGCTGGCTGAGGAGAGGGCGCAGATCCTCAAGGACAGCAGGATCACCGCTGCAGAATTCCGAGAGATGGATGTCTCTTGCCTGGAGCACATGCTTATATGCCGGCTCCCTCATGTAAAGGCCGTTTTCAAAGATGTAATTCTGCGCCACGGGATCGATCAGGTTGGATATATCCCTGTTGGAGTCTATGTTTTCCCTGATACGGGTGGAGCTTATGTCCTCAAAGTATTCTTCCAGATGAAGGTTGATGACATTGCCTGTGATCGGATATGGCTTTTCCCCGGCCAGACCGTCCCTGCGCTCATCGGAACTGCGCTTGAATATTATATGGTTCATCGAATGGATCGAGTCCGCTGCAGGCGGCTGCCGGTAACATGAGGCGTTTTTAATGACATCACTGCCTGCCACGAAGTACAGCTCCCTGCCGGAAAAGATCTTCTTCAGGCGGGCCAGGTCGGCAGGATTGGCAATGTTTACAGGTATATCGTCCGGAAAGATATATATGTTTTCCTCATCAGATACGGACATGCTGAGTATCTTGCGGCGCTGGAGCCGTGGCTGTGTCTTTTTTGACCAGCTGAATTCATCCAGGGCAAGATAAACTTCATAGCCCAGGTCTCTTATTTCTGTGGCTATGGCCTTATGGCTGAGGCTGAAGGGGTCGAATGTACCTGGGAAAAAAGCGATCTTCTGTATTTCTTCAATGTTGAACCTGCCGATCTCAAGTTCATATTCACAGATAAATCTGTATATGTGCTTGAGGACTGCGGCATTGTTGAAAAAGTCAAGTTCGCCTTCACGGCGGTTTTCGTACAGCGTCAGTATGCGTTTGCCGCAATGGCAGAAAATGTCGTACTTTTCGTCAAGCGAAAGATGTTCTGAACCGAAGATGTTCATTCCTATGGTCCAGAGCGCTTCCTGGCTTATTATGTCGTTGTAGTTGGCAAACCCGCGGATTATCAGGCTTACCAGCTTGTATTTGCGTGCCATGCGGGCCTCTGATGTTTCGCTGTGTCCGAAGAGGCCTTCGTAAATGTTGTAATTTTCAATGACTATACCGAATGTATGGAGCACGGCTGCCGCAACCTGACCGTTGGTAGCGCCGAGGAATTTTTCCAGGTCGGCGATGAGTTCGTCAAGTTCCCTGGGAGGCAGATGGAGCATGATGACACCCAGATAATCCGGTATATATTTTGAAAACTGATAGTCGCCGATCTCCAGACCTTTGCCCAGCTCTACGGCGATCTCATTCCGCTGAGAAAGAGGCATCTTGTCTATGATGGATACCAGTGCCTCTCCTGCACGGCGGCGGACTACGACGGTCTCGCTTACCTTCACAAGGTTGCCGAGATGGGTGGCCACATGGAGGACCTGCTCTTCCTTTCCTGCGCCTTCGAGGGTCTTGAGCATGAGGCGGATGTTGGCAACTTTAACGGGCCATGGAGTGCCAGCTTTCAGGTTATCGAGATACATTTCTGAAAGTTCGTCACTGGTAAGATCTGAAGCGGGATCATAACCGAGACATTCCTTGAGCTCCGGGATATAGGCTTCTTTTGCCCTTTCATCGCCGAAATGGCTGCGCACCGAAGCCGCAGCTACCTTGAGGCCCGAATTGCTGCCGGCCATGATCCTGTCTGCAAAGGTCAGTAAATCTGCTTTCTGTGCGTCCGAGCAATAGGAAGGATCTACCATTATGGCTGCCTGGAGCAGGGCTTCTTTGTTGCGTTCGGTAATATCATCCCTGCGGTACCACTGGATCAGATCTTCCAGATATGCATGGCGCTGATCAGGCGGACAGTTGGTGAGCAACGCCAGGACTATGCTCTTGAGACTGTTTTCTATCCATTTTTTGTGCTGATCTGTGAGCCTGTGGTCAGGCAGGAGGATCTGGGCCAGCAGGTCTTTCCACAAAGACTCGTTGGTCACATCTTTGTGAGGAAGATCTACTCCTGCAGGCAGCTCCTTTCTGTATTCTTCGTTGAAATGGGCTATTATCTGGCCGATTATGGCGCCTGCCTGATTGCGTATGTCGCTTTCCCTGTGGACCAGCAGTTCGCTGAGAAAACGCATGGTCATCAGTTTTTGCTTTTCGGTCATGTAAGTGGAATATTCACCGAAGATCGATATATAGGTCCTGAGGTTTTTCCACTGCTTTTCGCTCCTGGCAGTTTCCAAAAGGCCGGCAAAGGCTTCCTGATCGTAGAACTTGTTCATCAGGTTTATATTGTGTTCTATGGAAAGATATTTCAATTCCTTGACCACCTGGCTGCTGCCAAGCAGGGAATAATCTTTTTTGCCGGACGGTTGTGGGATGTCCGGGGTCTTTGCCGGAGGCTGCGGCAGGTCCACATTTACCCCAAGGTCTATGACATAGTCCTCGAAATCCTTGAGCTTGTTGTACACACGGCGATAACGGTGCTCCTTGGCCGCATCCACATTGTCAAGTTTATTGAGGATGACCTGAAAAGATTCTTCCAGAGTATAAAAATATACCAGTTCCCTGCCGCCGGCATCCCGTCCGCTCTTTACCCGAAAATCAGCATATATCAGCAGCAGAGATTCTACAGAAAGATTTTCCAGCTCCAGATCCCATGTGGAATGATTGGCGGCTATATGGCCGATCATAGGCATATCGAACCTGTTAAAGCAGATGTCCGTATAGTAATAGTGGAGATAAGGGACACGCTTTTCTTCGCTCTTCCTGCATCCGTATTTGCCTATATCATGTCCGGCGGCAGCTCCCGAAACCAGGGCAAGGTCAACAGGCACCCTCAGGGCTGAAAGCTGACGGGCCAGATGCATGGCTACATAATGTACGCCGGCTATGTGTCCCAGCGTGTTAAAGGGCGTCAGCTCTGTGCCAAGGCGCATGAACTCGTACAGATATCCGATATCTGCAAGACGGCGCAGATGAAGGTATTCTTCGGTATATTCGTTGGCGGTTACCTCATCAGCTTTCAGAAATTCTATATCTACCGTAGGGTCAAAAGGTAAGGTGAGGTTTTCATATTTATGCAGGGCCTTGAGAAATTGCAGCAGGAAAAGCCTGCCTCTGGCTATGTTCGTATCTTCTGAAGGGTCTATGGTATTTTTAGCAGGAAAAAGCTGGCCGAGGATAAAGCTGTATGCGTTTTGCAGCCATCCTCCGGCAGGCGCTTTTCCAAATGATCTCATTATGGGTTCCATGGCGGCTGCGGTTTTTTTTGCGGAAAATCTGCCGTCGCTTCTGGTGGAGTTTAAAATCTCTCTGCACAGTCTGTCTCTGCCGCAGATATCAAGGACCTGTCCTATTTCTGAGGCTGACATTTTCATCTGTTTTAAGAAGAATTTTTCCGTTAGGGTCTCTTCTATCACATCGTATAATGTAGTGGTCTCGTCCATCTTTATCATCTCCGTTCGGGCGGGCATATCAGTTTATTATAGTATAGCATAGCAAAAAACAGTCTGCAATTAAAAAGACTGCCGCATCCATTCTGCGGCAGTCCTTTGTGATGTATGGCATGTATGTTTGTATTTGATCCTTAGAATGGTCCGTATCCTATGGCGTTGGCTATACAGATCAGTATGTAGGCGGAAACTATCATAGTTGCGAAAGTTTTCCATGCCATCTTGAGCCATGTACCATAGTTAAGTCCGCACAGTGAGCAGGAGATCAGACCGCCTCCCGGCCACAGCATGTTGGTGATGCCGTCGCCCAGCTGATAGGTCAGCACCATTACTTGCTGGTTGATGCCCAGCATCTTGCCCAGAGGGCTCATGATAGGCATCATCATAACAGCTTTTCCAGAACCGGATACTACCAGGAAATTAAATGCCGTAACAAACAGGAAGATGAGGAGCAGTGTTACAAGAGTGCTCTTTCCGGCAAGGGCGTTGCCCATGTAGTAAACAAGAGTATCCATGATCTGTCCCTGGTTCAGCAGTACCATTACCGACTGAGCCATGCCTATGGCCAGGGCTGCAGCCAGTACCAGAGAAGCACCCTGAACGAAGATGGAACAGAATCTGTTCGGACTGATTTTGTAGATGAGAGCTACGATGATAGCGAATACTACATAGTATGCGGCAAACTGAGCAAGGGTGAATTCAAGTTCCAGGCAGCCGTAGGCGATGAAGATTATCAGAGCCAGGAAGATTATCAGCGTAAGTCCTTCTCTCCATGTGAAAGAAACATCCTCGTCTGCTCCGGATTCTTTGCTTGCTTCGAGATCTGCCAGGTTCTTTTTGTACTCTTCGGCTGCATAGCTCTTGTCAGGGTTTTTCCTGATCTTTCGTCCGTACAGCAGCACGCTTACCAATCCGATGGTGGCCAGGACCAGGAAAACTATGAATCTGTATCCTATCCCCGAAAACAGCGGCAGACCTACGATCTGCTGGGAAATACCGGTGGTGAACATGTTCACCATACCGCAGGCAAATCCGGCTGTGGCTGCGAACATGATGGTGCCGGCGGCCATGAGCCTGTCATAGCCCAGGGACATTATGATGGCGGTAACTATAGGGAAGAACGGGTAAACGCCTTCTCCTGCGCCCAGGATGTTCATGCCGGCAAAGTACAGATAAAATATGATGATCACGATGAGATTCTTTCCGTTGGTGATCCTGGTCAGCTTTTTTACACCTTTTTCGAGGACTCCTGTACTGTTGAGTATGCCGAGGCTTCCGGCGCTCAAGAGCAGCGAACCCATTATGGTGGAACCGTTTACGAACCCATCATAAAGGGATGACCAGAAATCCTGGAAACTTATGGGGTTTTCGTTTTCGATATAATGGAATGTGTCTGTGTCTATTACATTGTTTGCGTCCCTGTCAAAAGTTCCGCTGGGAACCACATAAGATAATACCGTCACCAGGAGCATGATGAGGAGCAATATGACAAACACATGAGGCATTTCAAAGCCTTTTTTCTTGTTGAGCGTTTCTCCCATTTTTGATGTTGGGGCAGCCTGTATCGGCTGCGTTTCCTCCTTTTTTTAATGATCGTTATGACTGTGATGATTGCTGTGGACCGGTGAGATCCTTTTGGCCGGATGCCGGGCCCTGCATGTAACTTGAGCAAATAAGCATTTATCTTGTCATAATTATAAAGCAAAAAGCGGGCCAACTCTTCAGATAAATGACGATAAAGCAACAAAACATCGGTGAAACCGTTGGAAAATGCATGAACGATCATCGAAATAAAAAACATGGATGATGGTAGAAAAAATAAGCAAACACACAAAGGTAAACAAAAATTTACGAATATTGTAAAAAAATGATACGAAATGTAAAAAATAATTTACAACATATGAAAAAATATTGTACATTTTTATGAAATGGTATTGCCCCAAAAGGATCGCTGTGCTATAATGCAGGCAAAATCAAAGACGGTTTCCGGGTCCTTTCGTGTAACTTGAGCCATTATAACGGAGGGAAAGAAATGAGTATTCTGGAAGCTTCTTTGGCGATCAAAGATCAGATCTTAAACGACAGGCACAATCTCCACAGATGTCCGGAGATTGGTTTTAACCTGCCTCAAACTGCAGCTTATGTACAGAAAAGGCTGACAGAGATGGGTATAGAGTCTCAGCTTTGCGGGGGCCCTATAGATAAACAGCTTAGAGATAATTTTGTGTTTGCAGGATTTCCTGATATGGAAGCCTCTACAGGTGTAGTTGCGACCATAGGCAAAGGGGAACCCTGTATTTTATTGCGTGCAGACATGGATGCGCTGCCTATGACTGAAACACCGGGATTGGTGGATTTTACCTCTGAAGTGCCCGGCATGGCTCACATGTGCGGCCATGATACACATACCGCCATGCTCCTGGGAGCTGCAAAACTGCTTAAAGACAGGGAGGATGAGCTGAAAGGCACAGTAAAGCTCATGTTCCAGACAGGCGAAGAATGCGGGTGCGGCTCAAGGTTCATGGTGGAACACGGAGTCCTGGAAAATCCTCATGTTGATGCCGCTTTTGCCATACATGTGATGTCCAATCAGGAGGTTGGGACATTGGGATATACTCCTGGGATCACTTCTGCAGCCATGGATACATTTATGATAAAGATCAAAGGCAAAGGCGGCCATACATCAACCCCGCAGCTTTGCATAGATCCCCTGATGATAGCCAACCAGCTTTACACCACCCTGAACCTGCTGAGCTGCCGTGAAATAGATCCAAGGGAGACTGTTGCCCTTTCTGCCGGAAAATGCGGAGGCGGCACAGCGGCCAATGTTATTCCTGACACAGCGGAGATACAGGTGGCTGCCAGGACTTTCAACCGGGATGTTACAAATCACCTGACCAAGCGCATACCGGAGATAATCGACCATACGGTAAAGATGTGGAGGGGAGATTACGAATGTATCCCGTTCCATACCCCATCCACTTACAACGATGAAAGCCTCTGCCAGGAGCTGAAACCTTTCCTGACTGAGATAATGGGAGAAGGAAAAGTACAGCAGGTACCTTGCATGGCCGGAACGGAGGACTTCGGATATATAGGGGAAAAGGTCCCTGCAATGTTCGTCACTCTGGGAGTAGGCGGAAAAGATGCGGCGCCTATGCACAACCCTAACATGGTGGTAGACGAGGACATGCTTCCTTATGGAGCCGCCCTGCATGCAAATGTAGCTATCAACTGGCTTAAAAATAATCAGAAATAGGAGAGAGAAATGAAATACGATGTTTTATATAGAAACGGCAAGATATTTACTTCCGATAAAGAAAATCTTTATGCGGAGGCAATGGCCGTAAAAGACGGAAAGATAGCATGGGTAGGAAAGGATGCTGACGCCGACCCAGGCAGCGCAGCCCAGGTGGAAGATCTCGGCGGCAAGAGAGTGCTGCCGGGCTTTGTGGACAGCCACATGCATGCCATAATGCTGGCGGACTGCTATCAGCAGATTTCCGCACTGCCTCCGGCGGTTTCTTCGATAGCCCAGTTACAGGAAGAGATCAAAAAGACCCGCACATCTCAGCAGGCCGGCCAGTGGATCATGGGCTGGGGATATGACGAAGGAAAGCTGGCTGAGGGCCGTGCGCCTTCCCGATATGATCTGGATAAGGGATGCAGTGATTCGCCTGTCATGGTAAAGAGGACCTGCGGGCATATCTGCGCCGTAAACAGCAAGGCCCTGGAAATGGCCGGAGTTACTGCCGATACTCCTGATCCTGAGGGTGGAAAGATAGGACGCGATGAAAACGGAGAGCCCAACGGCATACTCTACGAAAACGGCCGCAATGTGCTCAACGGTGTACTGCCGGACAAGACCGTCGAAGATATGGCCAATGACCTGACAGCTCTCAGCGATATACTCGTTTCTCAGGGTGTTACCACCGGAGCTGACATGGGCGAGTTTACCGATGCCGACTATAACAGCATATACGGCCGCGCCATCCAGAAAGGCATGAAGGTCAAAGTTGCTGCCTACTACATGTGGGACGAGGTCAAGGACAAAAAAGACTTTACCATAACGAAAGATGAACAGGATCCGGCAAGGCAGTTCCGTATAGCCGGTATCAAGCTCATAGGAGACGGCAGCGTTTCAGGCCGTACCGCATGGTGTGACAAACCGTATCTGGGCGGCAATGACGAATACGGCATACCTGTATGTACAGATGAAGATATTGAAAATGCAATGGCCTTCTGCAAAGAGCATGGATGCCAGCTTTCTATCCACGCAATGGGGGCAAGGACCATAGACAGAGCTATCGCACATACATGGCAGCAGGAACCTTGGGTTAAAGGCTGTGCGCCTTCCATCAGGATGGAACATGTGGCCATGCCGACACAGGACGCCATAGAAAAGGCTGCAAGGTCAGGGATAGCCTTTGTGACCCAGCCGATCTTCTTATATGCGGAGATAGAGAGTTATCTGGTGAACATGGGCCTTGAAAGGACTCAGGAAAATTATCCTATAGCTGACTGGATAAAGGCCGGAGTGCGATTTGCTTTCAGTACCGATGCTCCTGCCACCGCATGGGCAGAGCCTTCCGACCCGTTTGTCTGTCTCAAAGGGGCGGTTACGAGGAAAGCGTATGACGGAACAGACTGCGGCCAGCGCCACAAGGTGGATATTGAAACAGCCATCAGGCTTTACACCGCCGAATCGGCCCCAATGCTGGGATTTGAAGATGTGGGGATGCTAAAGGAAGGCTATGCGGCCGACTTTATAATCCTTGACAGGGATATCCTGTCCATACCTTCGGACGACATAGACAAGGTAAAGGTTGAAGAAACCTATATAGACGGACAGCAGGTATTCAAGAGACAGTAAGACATGAAATACAAGGAGCCGGGCTCATGAGCACGGCTCCTGCTTTTCAGTGTGACGGGCCTCCGGCGGCGGACGCCCTTTCTGGTGTACTGAAACAGTCCGGCATACCGTGCCGGGACTGGTCATTCTTCTGCCAGATCCAATGTATTCTTTACCACCGGTATCTTGTATTTGTTGATCTTCTGATTGAGGCTCTGGCGGCTGATGCCCAGGTAAGAGGCGGCGCTGACCAGATTCTTATGGGTCTTTATGGCTTTGATTATCATGTATTTTTCGTAGGCTTCCATGTTCTTTTTTAAACTGCCCAGCCACTGGATATCATCAATGGTAGCCTGATTTTCTGCAACGATCTTGTCAACCTCCACATCGGAAAGGAGATAGGACGGAAGGTCTCCAAGGCCTATGACGGTGGAGTCGCAGAGATTGAAGGCTCCTTCGATGACATTTTTCAGCTCCCTGACATTGCCGGGCCACGAATATGTATGAAATACGCCCATGACATCCCGCGAAACACCGAGGATGTTCTTGTTCATGGAGGCGTTGTACTGATCTACAAAATATTTTGTCAGCAGTTCTATATCGTCACGGCGTTCAGTAAGAGACGGCAGATTGAGGGTGACGCTGCCCAGCCTGTAAAAAAGGTCGGCCCGAAGGGTTCCATTTTTGATGCAGTCAAGGGGAGGCTTGTTCACGGCGGCGATGATACGCACATCTACATCCATGGAATCAGTGGAACCGATCCTGGTCACCTTTTTTTCCTCAAGTACGCGCAGCAGCTTTGCCTGAAGCCCTATATCCATGGAGTTTATCTCGTCAAGGAAAACCGTTCCGCCATCGGCAGTCTCAAATAGCCCGGCGTGGTTTTCGGCTCCGGTATAGCTGCCTTTCACCGTGCCGAAGAAAATGCTCTCCAGCAGGGACGATGGTATGGCTGCACAGTTTTGGGTAAGGAAGGGCCGGTTCTTTCGGTTGCTGCCTGAATGGACAGATTGGGCGACCATTTCTTTTCCTGTGCCGGTATCTCCGTATATGAGGAGCGAAGAAGCCGTCTGTGCAACCTTGCGTATCTGCCGGCGCAATGTGTTGATGGACTCGCTGCGGCCGATTATATCCGCTTCCGTAAAAAGCTGCCTTGGGGTCTTGGCCTGCGCAGTGCTTATGTTCAGGGCTTTCATTGCCTGCTTGCGCAGAGGTGAGAATGTGATGCAGACAGCTCCGATGATCTTGCCGTTTTCTCTTATGGGAAAAGTGTCGTCTATTACCTCAAAACTGTCCCCCTCCACCGTAGTCAGGATATTACGGTAATTGAGGGTCGTTTCGCCGGTCTTGAGAGCTTTTATTATCGTACTTGCGGAAGGATCCATATCGGGATAGATCTCAAAAAGGTTTTTTCCGATGTAATCTTTTTCGGTCAAAGTGGTCAGGTTTGGTGAATATTCATGGACATAGACCACATCTGCATTGTGGTCTGTTACAAGCACACCGTCAACGAAGTTTTCCATGTTGGTGATAATATCCAGGTAATTTTCTAACATAAGAGCGGCTCCTTTCTGTATATTTTCTTAATCATATCACACAACCGGCAAAAGCGACAATAAAAATTTACATGCTGTAAAATTTTTATAACAGATGCAGCATATCATCGGAACATATATCATTTTGACAAAATATTGATCTTCTCCGGAATAATAGTATAAAAAGACAGTTGTTTGAGAGCCGGGAGGCGGATATAATCGGTGCTGAGGCTACAGAAACTATGAAGAAACGGATATCAAAAAAAGGATAAAGATGATCGCAGTGCTGTCGGCCTTGGCTTTGCTGATAGTTTGCATTGCAGCCGCATGCAGCGGGATGGAAAAATCCTCCGGAGACAGGACAGACGGGGGAGCGGCTTCGGCGGAAACTGAAAGCAAAGAAGGTTCCGGCGTCTTGGCAGACACAGCAGAAGGGGAGCCTGCGGACAGTTCAGGGACCACAGGCGTATCAGACGCATCCTCCGGTTCAGGATCGTCAGGCGTATCAGATCAGTCAGGCATATCAGGCCAGTACGGCGGAGCAGGCAGTTCATCATCTGAAAGTTCCGGATCATCCGATGGAAATGCCGCATCAGGCAGCGCAGGTTCATCCGGAAGTTCCCATGTTCATGACTGGGCGGCGCAGACCACCACCGTACACCACGACCCTGCGTACAAGACCATTCATCACGATGCTGTAATGAAAGAGCGCCATATATGCAACGGCTGCGGCGCAGACATCACCGGCAGCGAATCAGCTCATATCAAGGAAAACATACTCAATGGCTGCGGCGGATGGCATAATGCATATGTCACAGTACAGGAGGCATATGATGAGCAGGAGCTGGTCAGCGAAGGCTGGGATGAGACGGTGATAACCGGATACAAATGCTCTGTATGCGGCGTCTATAAGTGAATATTTCTGACAGCTTTAACAAAATAAAGACCTTGTCCGGCCGGACAAGGTCTCAGACTGTAGACAAACCCCAGACAGATTGTATGGTCGTCTGGGGTTTTTTCTT
>ENA-ORNG01000558-ORNG01000558.1-human-gut-metagenome-genome-assembly--contig:-NODE-558-length-31895-cov-3.573335_pt1 | contig 31895 bp, 30 predicted proteins | sample MGYA00242113_ERZ509018 | MGnify/ENA primary metagenome ERZ509018 (study PRJEB26280, sample SAMEA2338711) | human gut metagenome | biome: human gut; feature: human-associated habitat; material: faeces... | reverse complement strand
ATCAGATGCAGTCTGGAGCCGGTGGCCACGCATGTCCGTCCGATATTCCCCGTATTTGCCGGAATTTCCGGCTCTAACAATACAATATTCAGCAATTAGACCAGTCCTTTTTCTTTACGAATTTCCGCCACAAACCGTGCGATACGGTCCGTCGCATGTTTTAATTCATCCAGCGAATACGCATAAGAAATACGCAAAAAGCCTTCGCCGCACTCACCGAAAGCTGTTCCCGGAACGACGGCAACCTTCTCCCGATTCAACAGCGTCATAGCAAACTCATCCGATGTCATCCCAAGCTCTTTAATACTCGGGAATATATAAAAGGCTCCGAAGGGTTCAAAGCATTTCAATCCCATTTTACGAAAAGTATGGACGAGAAACCGGCGGCGCTGATTATAGGAAATACGCATTTCCTCCACGTCCTTGTCCCCGTTTTTCAGGGCATCTACCGCGGCATACTGACTTGTAGTCGGCGCGCACATAATGGCAAACTGATGGATTTTCAACATCTGTTCTAAGATTACATGGGGAGCGCAGGTATAACCGAGACGCCATCCAGTCATGGCGAAAGCCTTTGAGAAGCCATTGATCAGGATAGTCCGCTCCTTCATCCCCGGCAGGGACGCGATGGTCACATGCTTTGCCCCATAGGTCAACTCGCTGTAAATCTCATCGGACATGACGAGAATATCCTTCTCTATACAGACCTGGGCAATATCCTCCAAATCCTCTTTTCTCAACACTGATCCCGTCGGGTTATTTGGAAACGGAAGAATGAGTACCTTCGTTTTCGGTGTAATGGCCGCCATAAGCTCTTCCTTCGTCAGACGAAATTCATTTTTCTCCTGAAGATTGAGAATCACCGGTTTTCCTCCGGCCAGAATCGTACACGGCTCATAGGACACATAGCTCGGCTGAGGGATAATCACTTCATCTCCCGGATTTAACACAGCCCGCAGTCCGATATCGATAGCTTCCGAACCTCCGACAGTGACCATAATTTCTGTATCCGGATTGTATTCTACCTGATACATTCGTTTTAAATAATTGCTGATTTCAATTCTTAAATCCTTTAAACCGGAATTGGACGTATAAAAGGTCCGTCCCCGTTCCAGCGAATAAATGCCTTCTTCCCGGATATGCCATGGCGTATCAAAATCCGGTTCGCCCACGCCAAGAGAAATCACCTCCGGGTCGTCCATCTCGGACACCAGGTCAAAAAATTTCCGTATACCGGAAGGTTTAATCCCCACGGTACGTTCTGCTAACATATTTTTCACGGTGTAATCAACATCCTTTCACGAGGACTCTGGGAAACAAAAATTGTCCCATGGTCTTTGTATTTTTTCAGTACAAAATGGGTCGCTGTACTAAGCACCGAATCCAGCGGCGACAGCTTATCCGAAACAAACATGGCCACCTCCTGGAGCGTTTTTCCCTCCAGCATAACCATTAAATCAAAGCCTCCGGAAATCAAATATACCGAATTCACCTCGCTGAAATTGTAAATCCGCTCTGCGATCCTGTCAAACCCCTGCCCCCGCTGCGGTGTCACCCGAACTTCAATCATGGCGATAACCTTCTCGTTATTCACTTTATTCCAATTGATCAGGGTATGATAGCCACAAATGATCTTATCCTGCTCCATTTCATAAATCGCTCTGGATACATTTTCCTCCGTATCGCCAAGAAGAACGGCTAAATCCGCCACGCCGACCTTACTGTTCTTCTCCATAATCGCTAAAATTTTTTCTTTTAATTCACTCATTTCTACCAATCCTCCAAGAAAATCTACATAATATTATAAAGCTCATCCGTTTTTGGCGGTTCCAGATAACGGGTTTCCCCCTCGTCATAAATAATGACCTTGTCATTGTTATCTGTAAATTTACCAATCACCGCGCTATGGATACCTTCTTTTTTTAATAGCTCCACCAGATCATGTCCCTTGTCACAGGCAATGAGCATCGACCCGCTGGAAATCAGTTGATAAGGATTCAAATCAAAAAACTCGCAGATTTCCACCGTCTCCTGCTTCAGCGGAACTTTTTTTAAATCTACGGAAAGGCCCACATTGCCCGCGGCCGCCACTTCCCAAAGGGCGCCGAAAACGCCGCCTTCGGTAATATCGTGCATGGCCGAAACACCGAAATCTCTGGCAAGTATCGCTTCCTTTACTACGGAAATATATTGAATAAAGCCCTTGGCCCGGTCCACGAAATTCTGGCTGTAATGGGCCCGAAGCGCCTCTTCCTTCGCAGAGGCAATGATGGACGTGCCTTCCAGGCCAACCCATTTGGTCACAACAATATCCTGACCCGGCCGGGCGCCTTTGGTGAAAATAACCGCATCCTTTTTCACCTTTCCTACCCCTGTCACCGTAACCACCGGCTCATTTACCACCGGCGTCACTTCGGTATGGCCTCCGATAATTTCTATATTTAACGATTCACAGGCTGACTCGATCTCCTTCATCAAAGATTTCAAATCAGCCTCCTCGGCGTCTTGCGGCAAAAGTATGGACAAAAGTATCCCCACCGGTTCGGCCCCGGCCGAAGCCAGATCATTGGCCGTCACATGGACTGCCAGCGTGCCGATGTCCGAAGCGGCCCCTGTAATCGGGTCCGTGGAAAGGACAAATACCTCTCCCGGTTGAAGCTCCAATACGGAACAGTCTTCACCGACTCCCGGGTGAATTAGAACTTCGTCTCTTTTTAATTTTATTTGTTTAAATACCGAGCGTTTTAAAACATTCTCCGGTACTTTTCCAATTTTCATGTTAAAAGCTCCTTATTATATAAATGAAACCAAAATTCCAGCCACCATCGCTATGACTAACAATATAACAATGATTCTGGAAACGATAGTCCTTGTTTTACGGTTCATCTTCTATTCACTCCTTTTTTTACTGTCCATGGCCCGTCCTGACGCATCATACGTCCGTGCTGAAAAAGAATCTTATCAATCAGCCGTGACGCTTCGCTCCGGGTCAGGCTTTCCAAATCTGTATTAACCTCTATTCTATGATATTTTGCCAATTCCTTCAAGTATTCCTTTTGCCGATTTGTTGCCGGCTGGATTTTTTTCTGCTTCCACACCAGCGGCGCCGCCGTAAACAGCTTCTCTTCCGAAGCCCCAAAATAATGTTTCAGCGTCTGATACAGCTTTGCCGTCGCCAGTGCGTCGTGATAAGCCCGGTGGGCCGAAGTGTTCACAATACCGTAATGACTGCACAAATTTTCCAGACTCTTTGACGGCAAGTCCGGCAAAACCTTCCGAGCAATCTTTAAAGTATCCAGCCCTTTCTTCTGAAAATCCATATAATATTTTTTTGCATAGCGGTATGTAAACCGGTAATCAAACATCAGATTATGGCCAACCACCGGAAGCTCCCCGCAAAAATAAAGAAAATCGTAAATTGTCCGATCTGTCGGCCCTGCATCAGCCACCATTTCATTACTGATGCCTGTCAATGAAGTGACCATCGACGAAATGGGATGATCCGGCTTTACAAACCGTGAAAATCGGTCAATGACCTTCCCTTCTTCCACCCTGACCGCGCCGATTTCGATAATCTCATCCTTTTCCGGCGAAAGTCCTGTCGTCTCCAAATCAAAACATACATAAGAATTTACCATAATTTCACCTCAACGGTGCGGCTCTTATAGGTTAATGGATCCCTGTTCAGATAATCAAACCAGATAAATACATCGCCGCCCCCTCTCTCTTCATCGGCTGCCGTCGCCCGGATATCCTCTGTAAAATGCTCAATATGGGTCATCCGCTGAATCTGCTTCGTCGTATACCCTTCGTAGCCGGAAAAATATTTCTCCCGGTTCTCTTCATTTTTGAAAAATTCCACATATGCGGCCTTAAACGGCTCCTGGCTGGCAGCCCAGGCCGGGCGGCTTTTCACATTCTCTCTTAAGTATAAATCATAGGTCAGAATCTGTGTAAAAACACGAGTTTCTTCTATATTTAAAATTTCCTTCACGAAATCCAGCAAAATTTCATACCTTGTCATACGGGAATGACTGATGCCATTCAGCCCCTTTGCCTCATAGTATCCGGCCAGTGTCTCGTACATAGCGAAGGCCGACGGAAAATACCCCTCCAGCCAATCCAGACTGTTTTCAAACTGACGGCTATTATAATAAACCTCCACCATTTCTTCCACACCTTTTAAAACAAGGATATCATCATAGGAAAGCCATCGAGTCGAGAGCACCTCGTAGGGCGGCTCCGGCTGATAAATCAAGTCATAATCCGCCGCCTTCTCCCGCATATAGGACCCTTTCAGCACCTTTAAAAACCCCAGCTGAAACTGCTCCGGCTTCAGCCCATAGACGTCGTTAAAGGACTGTTTAAACCGCTCCAGACCTTCAAATGGCAGCCCCGCGATCAAGTCCAGATGCTGATGGATATTCTTTCCTGCATGAATTCTCTGCACAATTTCCTTCAGTCTTTCAAAGGATACCTTCCGACGTATTTCCTTAATGGTCTCCGGATTGGTCGACTGAACGCCGATCTCCAATTGGATCAGCCCCGGCCGAAGCCCGGCCATAAAATCCAGCTCCTCCTCTGTCAATAGATCCGCCGTAATCTCAAAATGAAAATTCGTCTTCCCCTTATCGTGAGCCTTGATGAACCTCATAATCTCCATAGAATGTTCCCGCCGGCAATTAAAGGTCCTGTCCACAAACTTCACCTGAGGAATCTCCCAGTCGATAAACTGCTGCAATTCCCGCTTTACCAGTTCTAAATCCCGAAAACGCACTTTCTTCTCCACCGAGGAAAGACAATAGCTGCATTGGAACGGACAGCCCCGGCTTGTCTCATAATAGATGATTTTATTCTTAAGATTCTCCGGACGCTTATAGACAAAATTCAATTGACTCATGTTGACAAAATCTCTCGGAAAATGGACATGTACTTTTCCATCTGGCTGTCGATGACCAATTCCCAATACATCTTCGAGATTTTTTTCACCATTCCAGCAGGCCATCATCTCCCGAAACGTATCCTCGCCCTCGCCATACATGATGCCGTCAACAAAATTCCAGGAGTCCAGCCGGTCGGCCACGTCAAAGGAGACTTCCGGACCGCCAAGCCAGATTTGCACTCCCGGGGCTACCTGAGAAAGCCATCCGGCCACCTGACCAATGATGTCTATATTCCATATATAGCAGGAAAAACAAATAACATCCGCCTTTTCCCGATACAGGCTTTGGAAAATTTCCTCCGCATACTGATTAATAGAATATTCCATCAGCTTTACCTGAGACTCATAGACGCCGCAATTGGCTTTTAAACTATAGACCGCCAGATTTGAATGTATATATTTCGCATTGATTGCTGTTAAAAGTACCTTCATGATTTCACCTAAAAATTCCTTTATTAATTACCTTACTATAATCTTTTAAATAGTCAATAGCCAAATTGGGGAAAGTATGTTATACTAATACGCAAAAAATCATTTGCATGCGAACTATTTGCTTAAAATGGTTCGGAAAGGAGTTCTATTATTATGAGATATGAGGGAATTGTTTACCGTCCTCCAAGCGAAGCCCGGAGTCTGATTCTTCAGCTCACCATTGGATGCGCCCGGAATGAATGTACTTTCTGTAATATGTATAAAGATAAAAAATTCCGCATCCGTGATCTGGATGAAGTTGTTGAAGATATGATTATGGCAAAGAAATATTACATGTTTGATATTGAGCGCGTCTTCCTTGCCGACGGCGACGCTTTAATTGTAAAAACAAGAGATTTGCTTTATATTATTGACAAAATACACGAGATTCTTCCAACGGTCAACCGTATTACTGCTTACGGCGCTCCAAAGGACGTCCTTGCAAAAACACCGGAAGAATTAGAAGCATTGCGCCAAGCCGGCCTGGATATGGTCTATATGGGCGCTGAATCCGGCTCAGATAAAGTATTAAAAGCCGTTAAGAAAAATGCCACCCAGGCAGAGATTATCACCGCCGGTCAGAAATTAAAGGCTGCCGGTTTAAAATCTTCGATTACGTTAATCTCAGGTCTCGGCGGCATCGAAAATTTGGAAGAGCATGCCGTGGAGTCAGCCAAGGTCATTTCCGCTATTAAGCCGGAATATGCCAGCCTTTTAACCCTGCTCATTGAGCCGGGCACTCCCCTCCATGCACAGTGGAAGGCCGGTGAATTCCATCCTCTGGAAGGACCAGACGCCATTTTCAAGGAAATGACCCTCTTCCTTCAGAACATTGACAGCGAAGGCACCGTATTCCGCGCAAACCACGCTTCCAACTATATCCCGTTGGCCGGCACCTTTAATAAAGATATCCCGATGCTCCTTGCACAAATCGAACAGGCTGTAAAAAGTCGGGCCTTCCGTCCGGATACTTTCCGCCAATTATAGTTCAGACCATGAAAAAGAGGCTTTTCCAGAATCCGCAGATTTTAGAATAACCTCTTTATTTTTTTACATAATATCAGTGGCAACTGTGGTTTCCACAGCCATGTCCTTCGCCATGATGGCCATGCCCCTCTCCGTGATGACTGCACATCACATCCGGATCATAATTCAAATTTCCTGTCAGGAAAGAAGCCACCTGAGCATCCGCATCTCCACAGGCTCCGCCGAACAGCTGAATACCCGCCGCCGCAAGCGCATTTCTCGCACCTCCGCCGATACCTCCGCAAATCAGCACGTCCACGCCCTGCTCTGCAAGGAATCCACCCAGAGCGCCATGTCCTTGTCCGTTGGTCCCTATAACTTCTGCAGACACTATCTGCCCGTCCGTCACTTCATAAATTTTAAACTGTTCCGTATGGCCGAAATGCTGAAACACCTGACCATTATCATAAGTTACTGCAATCTTCATCCTCATCTCTTCCTTTCCTATTCCTATCGGGTAATATTTTTTAACCATTTCCGTGAACGATATCTTGCAAAGGCAAAAGGCAGCTTCAATATTTCATCGCAGGTCAGGCAGAGGTAAACCGCCCATACGGGGAACTTCAGAAAGAAGGCGCCCACAAAGCCGAGCGGAATACATATTGCCCACAAAGAAATAAAGTCCAACAGAAGACCGACGCGCGTATCGCCGCCGGCTCGAAAAGCCCCCACAATGAGAGTGACGTCCACCGACTGGCACAGTACATAAAAAGCCATAATGATCATCATCTGGTGCAGGTAGGCGCCGGCTTCCGGAGTCAGCGTCATAAACCGCTGGGCCATCGGCCGGACGCAGAGAACTACCACGCTGCCGCCGATTCCCAAAAGTCCGCTCAACTTTACCAGCCGTTGCGCGTAAATTTCAGCAAGCTCCTCCTTTTTTTCACCAATGGTACGTCCGAGAATGATTGCCGCCGCATTGGCGACGCCCATCGTGACAACAATCGCCAGCTGACGCGTCACCTGGGTAATGGAGTTGGCCGCCACCGCCGCACTCCCCAAATGCCCGATGATCGCGGCGATCGCTGAAATCCCCGTCCCCCAGGCTAATTCATTGAATATGACCGGGAGAGCATAAATTTTAAAATCCTTCATCAGCGCTTTTTCCCGGATAAACAGATTTTTCAATTTAAAAAAAACGGAACGGTTGATTCTCAATATATAAAATACTACAATACCAAATTCCACCACATGGGCGATCACCGTAGCGCAGGCAGCCCCGGCAACACCCAGGGCCGGCGCCGGGCCAAGGCCAAAGATCAATATGGCGTTAAAAATCACATTGATAACCAGCGATATCGAATAAACCAATGTGGATATGATGACCCTTTCCACACTCCGCATGATATTTAAATAAACCATGGCGGCCGCGGCCAGCGGATAGGACCAGGATACAATTCGAAGATACCTGACACCCTCCTCAATGATCACCGGCTCTGATGTAAAAATCTTCATCAACACTGTGGGCATAAACTGTGCCGCCGCAAAAAAAAGAATCCCAACAACCAATCCGATACGCATCGATATACCGAGAACCTTTTCGATCGTCTCTATGTCTTTTTTGCCCCAGTACTGGGCGGTGATCACCGCCGCTCCCGACGTTAAGCCAAAAAGAATCAGAGACATGATGAAATAAATCTGCCCTGCCAGCGAACTGGATGACAGGGCGATTTCTCCAACTTTTCCAAGCATAATCACATCCGCGGATGTGATTCCCACGTTGATGAGATTCTGCAGCGCCATAGGCAATACCAAAGCAAAGACATTCCTGTAAAACAGGGTCTTATCATCGCAAAATCTCTGTTTTCTCATTAGTAGATTATCCTCCTGTAAATCTATTCCCACACATCGCCGGAGCCGGACTGTCCTTTAAAAGTCAGCTCCGGACTCTTTACGATCACCTTCGTCCTCGGCGGTACAGAGTTTGTAATAAAGGAGCCGCCGGCAATCACCGACTCTTCACCGATCACCGTCTCTCCTCCGAGAATCGTCGCTCCCGAATAGATCGTCACATTATCTTTAATTGTCGGGTGGCGCTTCACCCCGGCCAGCTGTTGGCCACTCCGGGTAGAAAGCGCGCCAAGGGTCACGCCCTGATATAATTTTACATGATTTCCAATCCATGTCGTCTCGCCGATAACCACGCCCGTACCATGATCAATAAAGAAATACTCGCCGATGGTGGCGCCGGAATTAATATCGATTCCTGTCCGGCTGTGGGCGTGCTCCGTCATAATTCTCGGAATAAACGGAACATTTTTTATATAAAGCTCATGGGCAATCCGGTAAATAAAAATGGCATAAAGTCCCGGATAAGAAAAGATGATCTCTTCTTTACTCTTTGCCGCCGGATCGCCGTCAAAGCCGGCCTGAACATCCTTTAAAAGCTGCTTTTGAATAGACGGAAGTCTTCCAAAAAAATAATCGCAGATTTCCACCGCCTGGGCTGTAATCTCCGCCTCGCTCTTATTTTCTTCATTCCAATAAATCAGCGCCGTTTCAATCTGCTGTCTTAAAACCTCATACACCTCCGTCAGCGTATTGCCAATGAAATATTCTGGCGCCGTATCTGTAATATTCTCCGTACCAAAATATCCCGGAAACATCACGCGTCGAAGCTCCTTAATCACTCCGATGATAGCTCCTCTGTTCGGCAGATGTTTTCCAGTTTTTATAGCAAAGGACTCTTCCGACGAATAATACTGTGCAATCTCGCGGACCGCCCGGCCAATGGTCATTTTAAATTCCCCGTTCATAAATTTTATCCTCCCCTTCTAAAATCATACTATATATGATTTATATTATACAAGAAAAAAGGGCTGTTTCCAACCCTTTTAAGAATCTACACCAGCTAATAATCTCAAATGAGATTTTAGCGATTCGCATTCGCTTTCAGAAAATACCGACATAACTTCCTCATTGACTTCTTCAACAGCGCTCAATACGTCATTTTCCAGACTCGCACCCTTTTCCGTTACAAGCACCTGAATAAATCGTCGGTCCTCTTTACTGATGCTTCGCTTAATCAAGTCTTTCTTCTCCATCCGCTCCAGAATCCCGGATATCGTGGAATTTTCCAATTTGAGCCTTTCGGCAATCTCTTTTGGACTCCTTCTATCGTTTTCCCATAAACAATATAAAACCGCATACTGAATCGGAGTAAGGTCAAACGCTGAAAGTTTTTCAGTCATTTTCAAGAAAACAGAATGTTGCGCCGTAGTCAATAAATAGTTCACACATTCCTCCAGCTGCATCTGTTTCACTCCCTTTCTCCTATTAAAGATATATGTTTTTCGACCTATTGTCAATCTTTTTTACTTTTTTTAACATCATTTTTATTTTTTGAATTCCTTTGAATTCAATCGAATAGTAAAAATGTCCAAAAAATTCCCATTTTTTTCTATGCATAAAAATTGAATCCCGCTATTTTTTTAACGTTAAAAACATTGACACAAACATGGGCGGGCGTTATAATTTTTGTATAGTAATTAGCATGCAAATTTTTAATACGGCAAGCAATTTGCATGAAACTATCTATACAAAATATTTTTAGGAGGCGACATTATGAACAATTTATTAATGGAAGTCGAAAATGAAATTGCAGTGGTAACTATCAATCGTCCAAAGGCATTAAATGCTTTGAACACAGAAACTATTACAGAGCTTAACGAATGCCTGAAAGAAATCGAAGCAAGAGATGACATCAAAGTCGTTATTTTAACAGGTTCCGGACAGAAATCCTTCGTAGCTGGTGCAGATATCTCCGAAATGGTTAACCAGAACCCTGTTGAAGGTCGCGCTTTTGGTCTCATCGCTAAAGAAGCTTTCGGAAGACTTGAAAACATGCGTCAGGTAACTATCGCTGCTGTTAACGGTTTTGCTTTAGGTGGCGGCTGCGAAATCTCCATGTCCTGTGATTTCCGTGTTGCATCTGACAACGCTAAATTTGCTCAGCCTGAAACAGGTCTTGGTATCATCCCAGGATTCGGCGGAACACAGAGACTTCCTCGTTTAGTAAACAAAGGTATCGCTAAAGAAATGATTTTCACATGCGATATGATCAGCGCTCAGAGAGCTTATGAAATCGGCCTTGTAAACCATGTTGTTTCTCAGGAAGAACTGATTGACTTCTGCAAGAAGATTGCAGCTAAGATCATCGACAAAGGCAGCTACGCAGTATCCATCGCTAAACAGGCCATCAACATGGGTCTTGACATGGATCTGAACAACGGTTTAACTCTTGAAGCAAACCTGTTTGGTCTGACCTTCGCTACAGGCGACAAAAAAGAAGGTATGACAGCATTCCTTGAAAAACGCGGCAGAACATTAACAGATTTCTAATTTAGGGAGGCACTTTTACAATGGCGAAAGTAAAAATTATTACAGCGGCTGAAGCTGCTGCTCAGGTTCCGGACGGAGCAGTCATCAATACCGAAGGTTTTGTTCAGGCTGGTCTTTCTGAAACATTGAACAGAGCGCTGGAACAGAGATTCCTTGAAACCGGCCATCCAAAGGATTTAACAATCTTTACTGTGGCTGGACAGGGCGCCGGCGCTGGTACAGGTTCTGACCACTTCGCTCATGAGGGCATGGTTAAACGCCTGATTGCTGGTCATTACAATCTTGCTCCAACCCTTCGGACTATGGCTATCGAAGGCAAAATCGAAGCGTACAATCTTCCACAGGGAACAATGGCCCAGATGGTTCGTGATGCTGCTGGCAAACGTTTAGGTACATTAACTCATGTTGGTTTGAATACATACGTTGACCCTCGTATCGAAGGCGCTAAGGTTAACGCTAACACAACCGAAGATATCGTTAAGCTTGTTGAAATCGAAGGTGAAGAAAGACTTCTCTTCAAATCTCAGCCATTAGACGTTGTATTTGTTCGTGGTACATACGCTGACGAGTCCGGTAACATCACTCTTGAAAAAGAAGCTTGTACACTTGACGCTACATCTCTCGCACAGTGTGCAAAGAATAATGGCGGTAAAGTATTCGTTCAGGTAGAAAAGGTTGTTGCCAACGGCAGTCTTGACCCAAGACTTGTCAAGATTCCTGGTATTTATGTAGACGCCGTTATCATCGCTGAAGGCGACGACAACGCTCAGATCTATAAACAGGAATATGACGGTTCTATGACAGGTGATTTCCGTGTTCCTCTCGGTTCTCTTGAAGCTCCAAAGCTGGATGCCAAGAAGATCATTGCACGTCGTGCGGCTATGGAATTACAGAAAGGCGCTGTTGTTAACCTCGGTATCGGCGTTCCTGAATTCGTATCTGCTGTTGCAAACGAAGAAGGCATCGGCGATTGGATGACATTAACCGTAGAAGCAGGTCCTGTCGGTGGTGTTCCACAGGGCGGCTCCCGTTTTGCAGGTTCCGTAAACGTTGACTGTATCCTTGACCAGCCATACCAGTTCGACTTCTATGATGGCGGTGGTATCGACCAGGCATTCCTTGGTCTTGCGCAGGTTGACGAAAAAGGTAACCTTAACGTAAGTAAATTTGGCGGCCGTATCGCAGGCTGCGGAGGATTTATCAATATTTCCCAGAATGCTAAGAAAGTTTACTATCTTGGAACATTCACAACCGGTGGCCTGAAGATTGCAACAGGCGATGGAAAACTGGAAATCACACAGGAAGGTAAATCCAAAAAATTCATCAAAGAAGTTGAACAGATTACATTCTCCGGTACATACGCTGCCAAGATTGGTCAGCCAGTCGTATACATTACCGAGAGAGCCGTATTCGAACTTCGTCCGGATGGTGTTTACTTGACAGAAGTTGCACCTGGCATTGATTTACAGACTCAGGTTCTTGACCTTATGGACTTCGCTCCAAAGATGGATGGAGAACCAAAATTAATGGATGCTCGTCTTTTTAAAGATGAAATCATGGGTCTTGCCGAATAATCACACACATAAGCGCCATCAAAGGGGATGGGTTATTATCCATTCCCTTTTTTTTTGGCAAAAAAACGAATATAATAAGATAATATAACCTTAAGGGGGCCAATTTGTTATGAATTTAGGTATTTTAGTATTGGTTGCAGCATTAATCTTATTCGGTTTACTTGCATTTAAACAGATTAACGCATTAATTCTTGCACCATTGGTAACTATCTTCGTAATCGTTTGTTCCGGTCTGCCAATTCTTGACAGTTTAAAGACATTGTTCATGCCGGCCGCTTCCGATTACGTAACAAGCTACTTTTTAACATTCTTTGTTGGTGCTTTGTTCGGAGCCGTTTACCAGCATACAGGCGCTGCCGAATCTATTTCCAAGACTTTGGCTGGTCTGTGTAAAGGCAAATTTGTTGCACCAATCATCATGACGATCACAGGTATCCTCACCTACGGTGGCGTTAGTGGTTTCGTAGTATTCTTTGTAATCTACCCAATCGCTTTGAACATGTTCAAAGAGGCAAACCTCACACGTCGTCTTATTCCGGGCGCTATCTCCGCTGGTTGCTGGACATGGTCCATGTATGGTCCTGGTTCACCATCCATCCAGAACGTTATCGGTATGAACAGCCTGGGAACACCTTCCACCGCTGCTCTTGTTCCTTCTGTAATCGCTACAGTAGCTACATACATCCTGATTTTCCTCTGGTTGGAAATGAGAGGACGCAGCTTCACAAAGAAAGGCATCGTATTCAACGATTCTTCTTTGAAATTCCAGCTGTCTCCTGAAGAGATGGCCATGGATGAAGATAAAGATCTTCCAAATTTCTGGATTTCTATTATTCCAATCGTAGTTATCCTTGTATCCTTCAACGGTTTCCGGCTTCCTGTTGAAACAGCCGTATTCCTCGGAGTTGCTATCGCTACGATTCTTATGTGGACACGCGTTAAAGGTCTTAACGGCTGGATCGCCGTATTCAATGAAGGCGCTGCAAACTCTGGCGTATCTATCCTGAATACAGCAATCGTAGTTGGTTTCGGCGGTGTTGTAAAACAGACACAGGGCTTCGCAGATCTGGTAGAACTTCTGAAGACTTTCAACATGCCGGCTCTCGTATTCGTTATGATCACTGTTGCTATCTGTGCCGGCGCTTGCGGTTCTGCTTCCGGTGGTATGGGTGTTGCATTTAACGCTTTAACAGAGACATATGTTGAATTGGGCGCTAACCTTGAACATGTTCATCGTATCGCTACAATCGCAGCCGGTACTCTGGACAGCTTGCCTCACCAGGGCGCTCAGATCACATTGCTCGGTATCTGTAAGCTGACACACAGAGAAGCTTATTTTGATATCTTCATTACACAGATTGTTATTCCATTCATCGCATGCTTTATCTTCATTATCCTTGCATCGATGGGATTATAGGATTAACGAATCAAATTAAGTACGCAAAAGCGTCCGTAAAATTACATGATTTTACGGACGCTTTTTTCTTGACTTATAACCCCCGGCCCAGATGCCTCGTACAGCATCACAGTCCTCAATCAGCCGAACAGCTTCTTCTGATAATAGGATTCGGCATTATATATTGCCGCCGCTGGATTATGGCCTGTCACCCGGTCCTTAACTACCATGGTAGTTGTCAACCCTTCCGCATATTTATAAAACAAGCTGTCATGGCCGACACAAAGCCCCATAACAATATTCAAATCAGTTTTTGCCGCATTTAACAGCTTGGCCTGAAGAATCGGATTACACATATTCGCCCCGACGGCACAGCACTCTTCGCGGATCCCCACCGACGTTTTAGGCTGGGCCCCCACCTTACAAGCAATACCATACACCTCAAAGCCATGATGCCGCAAAATCTTTGTCAGCATCCGGGTTTCCCGAATCAACCCAACACAGGTGGCAATACCGATTTTCTTAAAGCCCATCCGCCGCCTGAACCATCACATTATGGTTATCCGGCTCATTATAAGCCGCCATAGCCTCTGCTTTCACCGTCTCCTCCAGATGGGTTGTCAGACAAAAGCCCGGATAAGTTTTATTCCCCACATTACAATTCGTTACGCCGCAGTCACTGCAGCTTAATCTTACATCACACATACGATATCTCCCCGCCTTTTTTCAATTTTTATAACTTTATTGTAATATCTTTTATCTCCCGCGTCCATGTCCAAAAATTACAAAAATTATTTCCTAAAATTCAACTATTATCCGCCTTCGCGTGATATAATGAAACATGTAAAAATCTTTTATCGTCACACAGATTGACCGATAATTTTCCACCAAAGGAGTGTTCTTATGAACTGGCAACACCCGATCTATATGGTATGGAAAGATAAAGTATACATGTCCCCGGCAGCCAATGCGCTGCGTGAATACGCTCTGTGCCACCGTTCACCGCGCACACCGTTTATTCGGCCTGTCTTTTAGCGGCCTACAGCCTTATAACGCCGCTGTCTGGCCCGTCTGCGTCGACGCTGGGCCGCCCTGGAAGGCGCAAGTACCGTCCAACAGACAATGCGCACAACCATTATGCCGAAAAAAGCGCCGACGCTGTCAATACACACATCCCGAATCGCTGGACTTCTTCCTCCGACAAAGGATTGATGGTACTCATCGGTGCAGGCAAAGCCTACGCAAATAATACCGGCCACCAGCAGAAGCGGAAAACCGCGGAGACCGTATACATAAAAGGGCAGCGCTACAGTAATGGCCAAAATAAAATATTCTGTCATATGGGCTGCTTTTCGCACATAATGTTCGATCTTATCCGCATAGGCCTCAATCTGCCAGTCTTCCAGCGGCTTATCCAAAATCCGGCCACCAACCTGAACAATTTTATAGCTTACCTTATGACTAAGCTGTCCCGAATCCACTCCAGACTGAGCCGAAAAAGAAAAGATCAATGCCATCATAGCCAACATAGGTACAAATGCCAGGGGCTTTAATATAAAAAATAATATACGTTTAAACATAAAATCACCTGTCCTTTAAATAAGCATACCAAAATATTTTTTCTTATCATACGCTTATACAGGAAAAAAATCAATAAAAGAAGGGAAATTCATGGAAACTGTCTCAAATACTAATGACAAATTAATTAAAAATTTTTGTCTTGGAATCGGCTTTGCTCTCCTGGCCGCCGCAATGGCCGCCATGCCTTTCAGCGGAGGTTTTAAAGGGCTCCTTTACGGATGGCGAGAAATACTCATCTCGCCCTGTCCCCTGATTACAGATTATTTTGGCATCGGCGGTGTGGCCAGCACGTTTTTTAACGGGGCTGTATGCAGTCTGACATGTATGCTCATTACAATCTTATGCCGGGCCAGGACGACGCCTTCCTTTTTGGCCGCTTACATGCTCCTGGTTGCCCATTGCTTTTATGGAATGAATTTTTTAAACATTTGGCCCTGTTATATCGGTGTTATTTTTTATTATCTTTTTAAAAAAAAGGATTTTAGAGACCACCTTCATATCGCCATGTTTTCTATGGCCTTCGGGCCTTTAGTAAGCGAAATGCTCTTTCGATATACGCCGGAAGATATGTACATTCCGGGAGAAGTCCATCTCACCATTCCCGGTATTGTATTGACCATTGTTGTCGGCCTGGCTGCCGGAATTGCTCTCCCAGGGATGCTCGAAGGGGCTTTATGGATGCACAAAGGCTATAATCTATACAACGGCGGCCTGGCATTTGGCCTCGTAGGCGGTTTTCTATACGCTTTTCTATACAAAACCCTAGGACGCGATTCCGGAGGGCCTATAGAGCCAAATAATCCGTTTTATGATGGTATCGGTGAATCCACCTGGATTTTTGCCAATGTGTTTTTCATATTTCTATTTGGCGCCGCACTAATTACCGGTTATATATTAAACAAAAAAAGCTTCAATGGTTACAAAAACCTGACCAGAGAAACGGGGCACCTGTCAAGCTTTGCCGAAAAATACGGTATGCCTTTATGTTTAATCAATTTTGGAATCTATGGCTTCATGGTTCTTGGTTACATGAATCTCATTATGCTCTTTACAGAAGGCGTGGCCTTCACCGGACCAACGGTGGGAGCAATATTTGCAGCCATGACTTTTGCTGCCACGGGCCAGCATCCAAAAAATACCTGGTCCATATTTGGCGGTTATATCCTATTATCGATATTTGTCACTCTTCTATATACTTCAAGAAACGAACCGGTTCCCTGGAGCCTATCCACCCAGGGCTATATAAACGGTGTTGCCTTCGCCACCGGATTGGCGCCAATGGCCGGGAAATACGGCTGGAAAATCGGATTGATCTCCGGAATCATCGGAGCTTCCATATGTACCTCAACCGCGGCGGTTCATGGCGGATTTATGTTGTTTAACGGTGGTTTCAGCGCCGGCATCACTGCTCTCATCCTCGTACCGATTTTGGAACATCACTTCCCTCACAAAGGAGCACTATATAAATAATCGCAAAAAAAGACGGATCTTATGGATACCGTCTTTTTCTGTAGTTCTATTGCATTATAAGTTTAAAACCCAGGGATAAATTTTAACATTTGTAAATAAAGATATTTCAGGGGATTGGTGCAGTCCCCTGGAATATCTGAATTTTTAATTAGTCAGCTTTTTTTAAAGCTTCTGTAAGCTTCGGAACGATTTTGTTTAAATCGCCTACAATACCTAAATCGCAGATGCTGAAGATCGGTGCAGATTCTTCTTTATTGATAGCTACGATAAATTCGGATTCTTCCATACCAGCTGCATGCTGAATAGCTCCGGAGATACCACAAGCAACATAGAGATCCGGACGAACAGTTTTACCTGTCTGACCAACCTGACGATCCTTGTCGATCCAGCCGTTATCAACAGCAGCTCTGGATGCGGAAACTTCGCCGCCAAGTGCAGCTGCAAGGTCTTTTAACTGACCAAAGCCTTCTGCGGAACCAAGTCCACGACCACCGGATACAAGAATCTTAGCTTCTGTAATATCTACAGATTTCTTTTCTGTCTTAACAATTTCACAGATTTCAACGTTCATGTCAGCTGCTGTAAATTCTACATCGAATTTTTCAACTACGCCAACTTTATCACAGGATGCTAATGCCTGCATAACGCCTGGACGTACTGTAGCCATCTGAGGTCTGTGATCTGCACAAAGGATAGTAGCCATGATGTTACCACCAAATGCAGGACGTGTCATCTCTAATAATTTTGTTTCTTCGTTAATTTCAAGTTTTGTACAGTCAGCTGTCAGACCTGTATGGATTCTGGCAGATACACGTGGAGCCAAATCTCTACCGATAGAGGAAGCGCCAAAGATAACGATTTCCGGATCGTTTGCTTTGATAACCGCTGTCAAAGCTTTTGCATATGGCTCTGTAACATATTCTGCAAGCATAGCGTCGTCAACATAGATAACTTTATCTGCGCCGGCTTTTGCTAAATCATTTGCAGCATCTGCGATATTGGAACCCATAAGAACTGCAACAACATCCTGTCCTAATGCATCAGCGAGGTCTCTGGCTTTTCCAATTAATTCATAACTTACTTTCATAACTTTGCCGTCTCTCTGTTCGGCAACAACATATACGTTCTTACTCATTTCATTGAACCTCCCGACCTAGATTAGATAATGTATTTTTCTTTCAGTTTAGCAACGATTGCATCAACAGCTTCATCCGGTGTTAAGTCTTTCAATACTGTACCAGCTGGTTTAAGCGGTTTTGTGAAGGACTGTTTAACTCTTGTAGGAGATCCTTTAAGACCAATATTTGCTTCATCAACTGTATCTTTAAGATCTTCAAGACCCCAAACCTTAACTTCTTTTTCATCGTAAGCAGCTACGATACCGGAAACAGTCATGTATCTAGGCTCTGCAAGTTCTGCTAAAGCTGTGATAACGCAAGGCATTTTCACTTTGATGATGTGGTAGCGATCTTCGAACTGACGCTGTACTTTCAGGCTGTCGCCATCAACTTCAATGTTTTCTGCATAACTTACCTGTGGCAGTCCAAGATGTTCAGCGATCTGTGGTCCAACCTGAGCTGTATCACCATCGATAGCCTGACGGCCTGTGATGATTACATCATAGTCGATTTTCTTCAGAGCTGCTGCGATTGTAGAAGAAGTAGCCCATGTATCAGCGCCACCAAAAGCTCTGTCTGTAACGAGGATAGCTTCGTCACATCCCATAGCCAATGCTTCTCTTAAAGCAACGTCTGCCTGAGGAGGTCCCATGGAAACTACAGTAACTGTACTTCCTGGAACTGCTTCTTTTAACTGTAAAGCAGCTTCGATACCCGCTTTATCATCCGGGTTGATAATACTTGGCACACCATCACGGATCAATGTACCAGTTTTTGGATCTAATTTAACTTCGGTTGTATCCGGTACCTGTTTTGCACATACAACAATCTTCATGATTTCTTCCTCCTATTTCTTATTTAACTCCGTTCATTACGTGGCCGCCAGCTACCATCTTCATAGCTTCGGATGTACCTTCGTAAATTTCAGTGATCTTAGCATCTCTGTACATACGTTCAACTGGATATTCTCTGGAGTAACCATAGCCACCCATTAACTGAACTGCGAAACGTGTAACTTCAACAGCAACCTGAGAAGCATATAATTTAGCCATAGCAGAGAATGGTGTATAGTTTTCATGATCGTCTTTAGCTTTAGCTGCTCTCCATGTTAAGAAACGAGCTGCATCAATCTTTGTCTGCATTTCAACACACTGGAACTGTGTATGCTGGAAAGAAGAAATAGGTTTTCCGAACTGTTTTCTTTCTTTAGAATATTTGATTGCTTCGTTCAAAGCGCCCTGAGCGATACCTGTTGCCTGAGCAGCGATACCGATACGTCCACCTGCAAGAGCGCCCATAGCGATTCCGTAACCTTTGCCTTCTTTACCTAATAAGTTTTCAGCCGGGATCTTAGCGTCAACGAATGCGATTTCAACGTTGGAAGCTGCACGGATACCCATACGTTTGATGTTTTCACCAACGATAACGCCTGGTGTACCTTTTTCAACGATGAATGCGGACATTCCTTTTGGTCCTTTTGTCTTATCTGTTAATGCGAATACTACATAAATATCAGCAAATCCGCCGTTTGTAGCGAATACTTTCTGACCGTTTAAGATGTAATATTTACCGTCTTCTGTTTTCTCAGCAATCGTCTTAGCGCCGGAAGCATCTGTACCAGCACCTGGCTCTGTTAAGCTGAAGCAGCCAGACCATGTTCCGTTAACCAATGGTCTTAAATATTTTTCCTTCTGTTCTTCTGTACCGAAATCATTGATACATGGGCAGCAAAGAGAGTTATGTACAGACATTGTGATACCACAGCTGGCATCTACTTTGGAGATCTCTTCCATAGCTACTGCGTATGTTAAGATATCAGCGCCGCCGCCGCCGTATTTTTTGTCATATGGGATACCCATTAAACCAATTTTTTTCATTTTCTCAAGTAATTCCAGGTCGAATACTTCTGTTTCATCCATTTCTGAAGAGAGTGGCTTAATTTCTTTTTCTGCAAATTCTGCAAAAAGCTTCTTTGCCAATAACTGTTTGTTGGTCAGCTTAAAATCCACCATAATTATACCTCCTGTTTAAGCTCTCGATAATTAATAGTTAGGTCCAGGTGCCTACACCTGTACGAATACTTTGTATACTAATTATATAGCACATAAATAGCTTCGTCAAGCATTTATCAATCATATTTTTAATATATTTTATATTTTTTTGTCAAAAAAAAGCCCTCTGTCGGTGATTCAAATATAGCATCTGACAGAAGACCTTTTTACAGGATATTATTGTAAATAATTTTCACGAATTTCTATTTTTCTTTGAAAATAACGCCAGTTACCGTCGGTCCCGCATTGGCCGCAATGGCCGCTCCGATCTGGTAAAAATCGGCGGGAGCATAGCCAAGAAGACGGGTCATCTCTTCCGCCATCTGATCTCTAACCTCCGTATTATCACCGTAAACAATCATGTACGGAGCGCCTTTTTCGATGTCTGCCATGGTTTTTTCTGCGATTTTTTTCACAACCCTTTTTTCACCCCGAACCGTCAACGCTGTTGAAATTTTATGATCATAAATCCGCATAACCGGCTTAATGCCAAGTTTGTCACCGACAAATGCCGCTGCGCTCGGAATTCTTCCGCTCTTGCTGGCATATTTTAATGTATATGGCACAAAAAAAATGACGCAGTGATCTACCCAGTCTTTCGCAAAGGCAACGATTTCAGCCGCGCTCTTTCCTTCTCCGACCATTTTAGCGGCTTCAACCACCGCATATCCATAAGCGCCACTATAATTTCTGGAATCAATACTGTGAACCCTGAATTTTCCTTCAGCTTCCGGATGTTCTTCCACAAAAAGCTTATACGCCATCAAAGAATTCTCATAAGTGGCCGATCCTTCACTGTTAATTAAAATACCAATTAAATCTGTATATCCTTCTTTATAAAACTTCTCATACATTTCCTGAAATTCATAGGCTGTAATCTGAGATGTTGTTGGAATGCCGTCATACTCTCCCATCAGCTTGTAAAACTCTTCATTATTAAAATCAACTCTGCTGACATAAGATTTCTCCCCCATGGCTATATTAAAATTAAACATCCCAATATCCAGATGCTTCTCATTTTCATGAGTAATATCGCTGGCCGAATCTGTAAATATCTTTATCTTTTCCATTAACTTAGTATCCTCCTCTTTACAAACACGCTCAAATTAGGCGGTTACAGTATAACATATTTTATAAATAAAATACAGATTAAAAAAATACTTCTTTATCTTCTTTATTTTTGTGCTAATATAATCTCAGGTCATTAAATTAAAGGATGATAAAACTATTATGAATCACGAAGAGATTATTAAAAAAGAAAAAATATATTTTGAACTGGTTACACGGCTCGGCAGTGAAATGCTGGAAAACGGCGGCGAGATTTTCCGCACGGGAGATGTCATGCAGTATGCCGCCCATGCACTGGGACTTAAAGACTTTAACACCTTTGTCATTGCCAACGGCATCTTCGCATCTATGCTGACCGGCGGTCAGACTTATTCCTGCCGTGTCCGCTATATTTCTTTATCTCCCATGAATATCTGCCGTCTGGAGGCGTTAAACACCCTATCCAGAAGAATTGTCGCCGGCCTTGACGATCCATTGGAAATCGAAACCGAATTAGACCGGATCCAATCCTTTGAAGCTTCCAGCAATAAAGTAAAAATCCTGTGCGCCGGGTTTGGCAGCGGCGGTTTCTGCTATCTGTTCGGCGGGAGCTTTTTTGACTCTGCGACTGCTCTTTTGGCGGGCTGTATTTTGTATATCTTCTTATTATATGTACTGCCTAAACTGTCCCTTCCAAAAATCATGTATAATATCGCCGCAAGCATTATCGCCGTTTGCTCATGCATCCTTCTGTACTCTGTCGGACTGGGCGATCAGCTGGACCGGATGACCATCGGCGCGCTTTTCCCTCTCGTTCCGGGAATCGCACTGACAAACTCTTTTCGAAATTTCCTGGAAAACGACTATCTGGCCGGTCTTGTCCGGCTTGTGGATGCTCGCGTAACTGCCGGCGGTATCGCCATCGGCGTCGGCATCGCAACCGCACTATTTTTATAAGGAGGAGCTTATGCCCGAAGTTTTATTTCAACTAATCGCAGCTTTTATAGGAACGGTTTCCTTTTCCGTATTATTCAGTACGCCAAAAAAATATTTAATTCAATGCGGCCTCGTCGGAGCCCTTGGCTGGGGCGTCCATCTCCTGACGCTTCATTTGGCCGGTTCTTCCGTCGCTGCAGTTTTTGCCGCCAGCGCTATCCTGACGATCTGCTCAAGATATCTTGCCCGATTTTACAAAGTAACGACAACCCTTTTTCTCATTTCAGGCATCTTTACGCTGGTTCCGGGAGCAGGCATTTATTACACGGCCTTTTACACGATTACGGGCCCCGGCGAGACCGCCCTTTACTACGGCATGACCAGCTTGAAAACGGCCCTCTCCATCGGTCTGGGCATCGGCGTCGCCTATTCCCTTCCTCCGAAGCTTTTTGGCTGGAAGAAACGAAGCTGACCGTTTAATCCGTTATTCTTCCAACAATTTTAAAATATCCGGAAAGGGTTCCAAACTCCGTCTTAAGATTCCCTGAGTATGCGCAATGAGAATACCATAATTTGTCATCGGTATTTCCTGAGCCCCGGCACATTTTTGACGATATTTCATTTCCCGTTCATTCAGCATACAGCCGCCGCAGTGAATGATCAATCCGTATTCTCTTAAATTCTCCGGAAATTCCGTTCCGGAGCTCCATTCATACTGAAAATGTTTTCCCGTATATTCTTCAATCCAGCGGGGTATTTTTACCGTACCAATGTCATCACACTGACGATGATGGGTGCAGCCCTCCGATATGAGAATCTTATCCCCTTCCTTTAATTTATCCAACATCCGGACGCCCTGCACCGCCGGCTCCAGGCTTCCCTTGTAGCGGGCAAAAAGAATGGAAAATGAGGTCAGCAAAATATCCTCCGGGGTATCCTCGGACACGCTGCGAAAGGCTTGACTGTCCGTAATAACCATTCTCGGCTTCTTTCCGAGGCTGTCAAGGGTCTCCTTAAGCTCCGAATCCTTTACCACAATAGACGCTGCATCCGCCTCTAAAATGTCCCGAATCGTTTGCTGCTGCGGCAAAATAAGCCGTCCCTTCGGCGCCGCCGAGTCAATCGGCACGACCAGAACAATAAAGTCTCCAGGTTGAACCAGGTCCGCTACAATCCGACGTTCTGAAACCTCCTTGACCGCCAGGCGGGCAATTTTCTCCTTCAAATCATAGATGCCGACGCCCTCCTTAGCACTAACCCAAATACGCGGATCATCCGCGCCGTAAGGACACACTGCGCACACATCGCTTTTATTTAATGCGATTACATAAGGAATTTTTTTCGCCTCAAACAGCTTGATTAGTTCTTCATCTTTACTGTCCATACCCACAGCTCCGTCGACAACAAGAACCGCCACATCTGTTTTATTTAATACCTGCTTTGTTTTCTTTATCCGCTCTTCACCCAGGCTGCCTTCATCATCAATTCCCGGCGTATCTATGATCATTACCGGGCCCATAGGAAGCAATTCCATCGTTTTATATACCGGATCTGTTGTCGTCCCTTTGACTGGTGAAACAATCGCCAGTGATTGACCAGTGACCGCATTTACAACACTGGATTTCCCGGCATTTCTCCTTCCAAAAAAGCCTATATGTATCCGGTTCGCTGCCGGTGTCTGATTCATTCCCATTTGATATCCTTCCTTTCTGCCGACAATTACAGTGTTTCCCAAAGCTTCAAAAACTAAAAGGTGTTTCCTACAGCAGAACCACGACGGAGGTCTTGTCCGATTCTCCTTTGAAAACACCTTTTTATTTTACCTTTATTTTGAACCAACTTCAAGCTCATTCATAGAAAGAAGCATATAACGGTCCACGTCAAAGTGACGTTTACCGACCTTGCGCACAGTCTTTACATCCCGGCGTTTAATTGCCTCAACAATTCCCAAATGATCTCGGTGAATCGATTTCATAGAATCCGGAAACAGATCCTCCATCAACATCATCCGCTGCCCACTGGACTCATACAGTGTACGAACCAAAATCGGAAAAATATCGTTATGAGTTGCCTTTGCGATCTGCATGTGAAGCTTTAAATCTAAATCACCATACCCAATTTTTTCATTCAGATTTTTTTCCATCTGCTCATAAATTTTTTCCATAGCTTCAATATCGTCCGCATCGGCATTTAACGCAGCTTTCTCAAACATAGCCAATTCGAGTACCTCCCGAACCTCAAGCACCTGCATCTGACTGTGACGGTCCTCATCCAGTATTCTTTCAAAATGTTTGACAAGTCGGGCATTCTGCTTATCCGTTACATAGGAGCCTTTCCCTGGCCGGATTTCAATCAGCCCCCTATCGCCCAGCAGCACCAGCGCTTCTCTCAGGACGTTCCGGCTGACACCGTATTCCTGGACCATCGTCCGTTCCGACGGAAGCTTTTCTCCCACCGACATTCCTTTAATTCTCTGTTCCAGCTTTTTATATATATCCGTATATAGGTAATCCACCCCGCTGCCCTCCTTTTTATCAGAAACATCTACATCAAATCCAACTTATACAGTCCTTTTATTTGAAATGGCACCAGTATGTAACACACACTGATGCCATTTCTAACATGTATGCTTTATATGCTTTTAATCGCCTTTTTATTTAGAGAATAGCACCTACATAGCAGCAAACGCAAACAATTACTATGTAAAGGGCACACCACTTAATCGTAGCGCTCATGATCTTACCATCAGAACCGGTAACACTGATAGCTGCTGCAGCCATCGCAATACTCTGTGGAGAAATCATCTTACCAGCGGTTGCACCTGCAGAGTTTGCAGCTACCAGCCAATATGGGTCGATACCTAACTGGTTTGCAATTTCAAACTGGAGTTTTGCGAACATAACACAAGCAGATGTTGCAGAACCTGTAACGAAGCAACCGATACCACCGATCAACGGAGCGATGATTGGATAGAAGCCGCCTGTCAAAGCTACTAAACCATTTGCCAATGCAATAACCATACCTGCATAACCCATTAATTTAGCAATAGAAACGATGAATACTACCGTAACAACGGCTTTCCAGTATTTCTTGATCGTTGCAACAAATTCTGCTCCAAGGTCGCCAACGCTTGCGCCCTGAATCAAAGCACCGATAATACCTGCGATGAACATCCATACACCCGGTGTATTGATCCATGCAAAGGATACTGCTGCCGCACCTTCGCCGCTATAGAATGTAATTGTCGACTTAATACTGCCCAATGCTGTATTGATCGGAGGAACCAGCTTGGAAGAACCAAGAATGAAAATAACGATTAATACGTAAGGAATCCATGCTTTTACAGCGCTCATCTGCGGAGCAGAAACGGCTGCGCCAGTGCCTTCCTCTTTCTTTTCAAGCAAGTACTCTTCCGGAATATCCGCTTTAGAGCTGCGGCCCATAAAGATAACAACAACGAGAGAAATAAGAGCGCCGATGGTTACGGAAAGCTCTGGACCAACAAATGCGGAAATCGCATAAAATGGTACATAGAAAGATACTACAGAAGCAATTGTAATACCCATAACGCCTTTGAAAGCTTTCGTGGATTTACCTACCAGTAAGATGATAACAAATGGAGATAAAATACACAGACCGCCTAACAGAAGCGATGTCGGACCGGATAAGATCGTTGCATCAAGACCGGCTGTATTTGCCGCACTGATCGTCGGTGTACCGATGGCACCGAAAGCAGGGGATGCTGCATTACCGATCAAGCAAATAACAGCGGCTGCAATCGGGTCAAATCCCATACCAACCATCATGGCTGCCGGAATAGCTACGGCTGTACCGAAACCAGCAATACCTTCCATGAAGTTGCCGAAGCACCATCCAAGAAGAATCGCTGCAACACGTTTGTCGTTAGAAACAGACGCCAACATGTTCTTAATCACATCCATAGCTCCTGTACGCAAGCTCAGGTTGTATACGAACATGGCACCAAACATGATGATGCCGATTGGCCATACAGCGGCACACACACCTTCAACAGTACCTGTAACAACTTCCATGACTGACATGCCATAAATGGCAAGACATTCAACGGCTGTAATAATAAGACCGATACCGCAGGCATTAAAACCTGACATTTTGAAAACTGTCATGGATACGATTAACCATACAATAGGTATAACCGCGAGAATAACTTGTAATAACATAACCCTCTTCCTTTCTTTGGTTTGATTTGTTTTTAACTGGTCCTACCAGTTCTACCAGTTACTATGTTGTCATTATAACACCCTTTGGCGAAATTGTCTATAAACTTTTTTATAAAATTACAAACTTTTGACAACTTATACAAAGGATTCGGAAATGATGCTTTTTAACTGGCAAGAGCAAGCCATTACTCAATGAGCCTGCCCTTTTTCCAGTATCCCTTTTCGATTTTTCCGGATGCATAGTGATATTCGCCATATCCATTATATGCGTTTTCTAAAAATTCTCCCACGTAATAGTCGCCGTTTTTCCGCGATAAAACGCCGCTTCCCTCCAACTTGGAATCTTTAACGCTTCCTTCATACCGGTCTCCGTTGGCATAAAGGATTTTGCCCTGTCCATAAAGCTTGCCATACCTGACGTCGCCAATATAGCGGCCGCCGTCTTTAAAGTAATAGGTGCCATACCCATTCGGTTGCCCATGGGTAAAAGTACCTTCGTAAATATCGCCGTTTCGAAAGACCATCCGGTCATTTCCACCCTGAATCTTAGTTTTTAGGCCGTTTTCCCATTCTGTTCGGGTAACTGTCTGTATTTCCCTCAAAAATGATGCCGCCCGCCGCGAAAGCTTTTGATGCCACCCGATCAGATACAATGTAAAATCATCCACTATGATTTTTTCCGTATTTCCCATCATGAGTCCTCCGCGCAGATGCTTTTCCGCCGCTTTCTGGACACGCTCCATATAATAGAAGTCAACCGCGCCGAACAGATGGAGAATCTCATGAGCAATATCATTAACAGAAGCCGTATTATATGCGGCGGCAAACTCATCTTCAAACACATTATCTACGACCTGACGCGCAAAAGAGCGCTCTCCGCGGTTAAACAAAAAAATGACGGCCACTTCTGCAAAGCCCTGAGACTTTTTAATTTCATTTTGGAGTTCCTGCAAAGAGGAGCGATGGATGATTTGCACAACACGGGTATGCCAACCGTAAGGCGTCTCCAATGAGACAACTTCGTTTGAAGAAGATTTCAGCACAAAATCCTTAATCTGGAGATTTATGCGCTGTTTTCTGGCTTCCTGTGTCAACATACCAGATACCTGCTTGATTTTTTGAACACAGGCATCCACCTCCGATTGATTCCTCCAATGACTGACCGGATCGGAAACCAGAATATATACAAAGGCAACTTTTCCGACAAGTCTTTGATTATATCCCCTGTTTTTTGCCTGTAAGAAAAAATGATTCGTCAGTTCCATTGCTGTTTCCTTTCCAAATCCAGACCACGGTATCACAGCTTTCGATATTCCACACGAAGTTCCGGCGCATAACAGGTAATCCATCCCTGTTTCGGCAAGTCCAGGATAATGTAAGCAGCATATCCCTCTCTTATGTCAATATGCGGCACATCGAGAGACCAAGTCGGCCTTGTGTGATTTTTGTTAAGATACACATCTACCTTCAGATAACTGAATCCTGTTAATCTGTCAACATAATAACCGACACTGGAAATTTGCTTTCTCTGCTCCTTATCTAAAGTAACGCCTATCCTTTTCCCGTCAATCGCCATAATGTATGCAAGCACGTCCTGAGAATCAAACGTCCGCGTCGGTTCTACCTGCAAAACCACATTTGCTCTGACAATTTCAAAATACAATGTTTTTCCCTTGTCCGTGACGCGAAGCTTCTGCCCAAATCTGGCGCCTGATGAAATCTGAATCTGAAATCTTCTTGACGCATCATAGGGATGTCTCACCGTCCTTACCTGGCCTTCTTTTAAAGCTTCCGGCGTCATTGGGATAACCCCGTCAGCTTTTGGTAAATCATTTACATTATTTTTTTCTCCCTGTCCAAAAGCTCTGCCAAAAATGTCTCCGAAATCTTCCTGTTTTCTGTAGGAATTTGTATTATGTACGCCCTGGGTTTTATCTCCGTCTGTCCCGGCGTTTCGAAAATCCGACGCATTCCCGAAGGCTCCCTCCGGACCGCTGGTTCTTCCATTTTGTCCACAGGTCGTGTCATTCTCATTCATCGACCAGGAATTCCCCATTGTCTGTGTTCCATAAGTATCCTGCGCTTCGTAGGTATCTTCCGAAGAAGCGAAGGTACTGCTGCTCTGTCGGTCTGTCCCAAGACGAAGCAAATCTTCCAGCATTTCTTCTGCAGAAGCATATCTCGCTTTCGGATCATAAGCACAAGCTCTGAGTACGATCCGTTTCAGTCCGTCGCTTCCATGAGTTGGCGCCGGAATCGAATCCCCATTCATCCTGCGGCGGAGCGCCTCGTCATCCTGCGTTGCTGTAGGTACTGCCGGAGGCAGCGGCAAAAACGGCGTGCGCCGGTCGTTTAACATCCAATACAATACCATTCCAAGAGAATAAATATCAACGGCCGGTCCATAAGGCTGATTATTGTACACTTCCGGAGCCATATATCTGTACGTTCCCGTTTTTGTACCGCTCGTCGTACGCTCCGCTGTTTTGGCAATGCCGAAATCACCCAACTTAAAATCGCCGCTCTGGGAAACGAAAATGTTCTGGGGCTTAATATCCCGATGAACAATATTTTTCTTTCTGCATGCCGCCAATGCATTACACATATCCGTCGCCAGATGAATGACCTGCTGTTCATCCGCCGGTATCTTCAGAACACTGAAAAGAGGAGTCAACAGCTCCATTTTTATATAAATGTCCCAGCCAATACCGTCGCCATGCTGAACATAATATACGTCGTCGCTGTACACAATATTGGGATTCCCTTTCAGTTCTGACATCAGCTTATACTCCCTGATAATTTCTTCCAGATAACTCTGAAAGCGTTCGCTGATACTCTTTGCGTCATATCCGTCATTGTAAAGTTCGTTGATCTCACTGCTGCTCTGGGGCAATGAGATGACTTTTAATGCCGCCCTGTCCGCATAGTCAAAAATCTGTTTTCTTATCTCATAGACACTTCCAAAACTCCCTCGCCCAAGTTCGCAGACAGTTTCCCACCCCGGCCAAGTAGGTGTTGCCATAGTTCCTTCCTCCTAAATCTAATGAATTTTACAAAGAATTACCGTCACATTGTCCCTGCCGCCCCGTTCCAGAGCCTGCCGGATCAACCGACTGACGCTCGCCTTTACATTCTTCTCCGTGAGCAGTAATTCTCTAATCTCACTGTTCTTCAACATATCTGTAAGACCGTCGCTGCACAACAGGTATTGATCGCCGCGTTTATATTGAAACCGCTTAATACAGGGTTCAAGCTGCAGTTCCGCAGGATCTATACCCAAATGCTGGGTGAGCCGTGGTTTCCGGTTGATAATACCCTTTTCGTTTAAATACTGCTCATCAGTATGATCGTTTGAAATCTGTACCAATTCCTTCTCTCTCAGACAAAACAGCTTGCTGTCTCCGAGATTAAAGCTGTAGGCAAACAACTTCTCAAAGTATAGTCCGACTACCGTAGAACCCATACGAAAATTATGGATTTCGGCCCCTTTTTCAAATACCCGCCGGTTTAAGTCAAGGCATAGATACTGCAAAAATTCATTTGCCGCGGCAAATCCCGCTCCTTTTAAAAGGAGTTCCCCCATTGCCTGTGCAGCCGTATAAGCCTGGAGTCCCTCAATCGCCGCCTGCGCGCCACCGTGCTCATGGTCACGCATGACAGCTTTGCTGCCAGCTACACGAGCCGCGTGCTGTTTATCCGCGACGGCAAGATCTTCACCGAGCTGCGCCGCGGCGACACCGACCGCCGAGAGTTCTTCGACCGCATTATGGAGGTCGTTGCCATGATGGGCGGTGAGGGCTCCGATGCTCTGTAAACTCGCTTGGGGCAACGTCCGCCGCGCCGGCCGCGACTACCTCGTCTACCTTTTGACGCTCACCCTGGGCGTCACGGTCTTCTATGCCTTTAACACCATCTCGATGCAGGTCGACATCGCCGGCATCGATGAAAAGGGCTTGGCGCAGGTAATGGGCAGCATGCTCGGCAACCTGACGTACTTTTTGGCCGGTGTCATGGCCTTTTTGATGGTGTATGCCAATAACTTCATCATGAAACGCCGCAAGAAGGAGTTTGGCCTTTACCAGGTGCTCGGCATGGGGCGCGGGCGCGTCGCCACGGTTATGGCGCTCGAGACGGTGATCGTTTCGGTCGTGGCCTTTGTCGCCGGCATTGTGCTGGGTGTGGGACTCTCCCAGCTCATGACGTTCTTTACGGCCTCGCTCTTTAAGACACAGATCGCCAATTTCCACTTCTTTTTCTCGGTGCATGCGTTCAACCTGACCCTTGCTTGCATGCTCGTAATGTTTGTGCTCACGCTACTGCTGAACCTTCGCGTCGTGCGTCGTACCAAACTCATCGAGCTTATGGGTGCCGAGCGCCGCAACGAGAGCATCAAGACACGCAACCCCTGGATCGCGATTGCCATTTTTGCCGTGGGCGTGGTGCTTGTGGGCGTGGCCTATTACCGTCTGCTACGTGATGGGTTCCCGCTAACCGCGACGGACAGCAAGCTGCAAGAGGCCATGACCCAGTTTGGTATTACGACCGCTATGGTTACCGTGGGCACCTTTGCCCTGTTCTGGGGACTCTCGGGCATGCTCATCAAGCTGCTGCAGAGCCTGCGCAGCGTGTATTGGCGCGGCCTCAACATGTTTACCGTGCGCCAGCTTGCGGCCAAGGTCAACACGGTGTGCTTTTCGATGGGCGTCATCGCGATGCTCCTGTTTTTGGCCATCACCTCGGTGACGTGCGGTATGTCGATTGCCAACGTGATGAACGAAAATCTGGAGCGCTATAATCCGGCCGACATGTCGCAGACGTATATCTATTACGCGCCCGATACGCTCGACTACTACAAAGAGTATGTCAATCCGTCTGAGGCCGATCGAATGGTGCTGGCCGATAGTACGGTCGATTTGTACTCCGCATGGCACGGCGATCGTATCGATCACGATAACGTTGCAGACGGTATTAAGGGCAAGTCGGCGGACAACAACGACGAGACCGGCAAGAAGGTCAATATCGCCGATGTTGCCGGTGAGCATGTACAGATCGATTCGTATCTGAGTTACCCGGTTGGCGGCTCGAATCCTTCGGTGACCCCAAGTGAGATGTGCAAGACCATGGGCGAAAAGCTTCCCAAGGCGTTCGGGGGTAGCAATGCCGACATGACAGGCCTGTCTGTGACGCCGGCAAGTCAGTACAACAAACTGCGCCAGATGATGGGCAAGGAGCCGGTGCACATCGGTCACGACCAGTATCTGCTCACGTGTGATATGGGCGGCGAGCTGGTCGACCTGTACACCAAGTATATGGCTGGCGGCCATACCCTTACCTTGGGCGGTCATACGCTCAAGCCCGCAACCGATAAGTCGGACGAAGATACGGCGGCCATCGCCAACTCGGTGATGGGCAGTAATGGGGGTACCGTCGTCGTTGCCGACGAGCTGTTGTCCCAACTTAATCTGCAGCCGTATTCCAGTAGTCTGCTCGTTAACTACAAACAGGGGATGGATACGACCGAGGCAGACGAGAGTATTAAATACACTGTGCTCGACAATCTGCTCGTTGACGGCAAGGAGCCGGGGTCGTGGGGAACCTTCATCACACGCTCCGAGATGTACACGCAAGCAGCGCAAATGAACGGTCTTATTAGCTACCTAGCCATCTACATCGGCTTTGTATTGGTCGTTGCATGCGCGGCGATTCTGTCGATCCAGCAACTCTCCAACGTGGCCGACGGCAG
>ENA-ORNG01000555-ORNG01000555.1-human-gut-metagenome-genome-assembly--contig:-NODE-555-length-31979-cov-5.839807_pt1 | contig 31979 bp, 27 predicted proteins | sample MGYA00242113_ERZ509018 | MGnify/ENA primary metagenome ERZ509018 (study PRJEB26280, sample SAMEA2338711) | human gut metagenome | biome: human gut; feature: human-associated habitat; material: faeces... | reverse complement strand
CAAGAGATAGTATACTAACTTTTATGCGCGCCGTCAAGTGTTTTTTGAAAAAATTTTTAAAAAAATTTTGGGGTGGGTTATATTTACCATAAACATACTTTTATAAAGTATATCTCATTACAAAAATAAACAAAAGAGCGTCATTTTAGCTATTATTTAAAAATATAAAAGAAGGCTTCAGACCGGTAAAACTCCATAAATCAAAATTGAACTTATAATAGTCTTGTACTCCATTTTTATTTTGCGGATTGGAGTCTTGTGCTTGAGGTAAAAAATTTTAATTATTTTTGAATTAAATTTTTTACGGCACTGATTACATACATATATTTATGTATAAATGCGCATAATAAAACCTCCTTAAATAAGCGAAAAACAAAAAATAAATCAAAAGTTAAACAAAAAGCATTGACAAAAGTTGGCGGCCGCATTATAATAGCGATGAAATCAAAAATAAGGAGCGTGTTATACCATGTATACACAAGTGGAATTGTTAGATTTAATAGCCAGTTTCCATGTAAGTATTACTGGGCAAACTCTACGCAACTATATAAAAGCTAAGGTTTGCGAAGGTGCTTACCAGTCGGTTAATGGCATTTCTAACAGGGGAATGGTAGCTCTTTATTTCCGACGCACAGCATTTCAGGCAATTATAGCAAAGAACTTGCGCCTTTGTAATGGTAGAAAGCGTACGATGAAGGAACTATCTTTCGCGTATTTTGTGGCCGACCGCATAATTACGGATGATTCTTTGGATATGCTTGATAATGAAGCTTTTCGGGATATTGCCGAAAAAGTAGTTGCGCATGAATTTAATGGTGCTATTGAAGTTGACAGAACCAGTGGCGGCGATATGCTTGCTAGTAGCTATGTTACTTTGGATAATAAAGTAACCCGGCGCTTGTCAGATTTAAAAAGCCTGACAGGGGAGTGGTTGTTGCTGATGGCCGGGTTACAATATTATGATTTGTATGGAAGAAGTAACGGCAGTAGTACTACGGTAGAGTCAGCCAATAAAACCATTGTAGTTGCCCAAAATCCTTATTCCATCTCCTTGATTTACAATCCAGAAAAAAACTTCCACAAAGTTATTTTTGAAAAAGCAAACCTCGATGATGGTTTTGTAAAATTTACACCCAAAGATAGAACAATTTGGTATCGTGGAAATGGCTGGATTTACAAATAAAAGGGCGAAAGCCTTTTTATTTTAAGCATAAACCAAAAGTTAAAACAAAACCAAAAACAAAGGAAGTGAAAAACATGTATATTTTACTATAAATAAGGAGTTCTTTTACCATACCGACCAGTGCTCTTTTAACAGCCATACCGCACAACAGGTTATCCGCGCTGAATCCGGCCTTCTCAAACTTGCTTTCCAAGCTGTTGGCTGAACCAAGGCTCTCGCGGACAATCTCGCCGTCGCTGTTAACAATATCAACCTTTACGGTGTAGCCAATAAAGCCATCCTGAACGCTGACGGTTTTATCCAGCAAGGTAACACTGTATTTGAGGCCAAGGAAGCGCAAAATTTTAAGCGCGCCGGATTTGAACAGCACCTTACCTTTTACTTTAGGCAAATTGCCATAATCAACGCCATCAATCAGCGTTTTCAGGAACTCCCTCAAACTCTGTGGTTTTTCGGTGTCCGGCACTTCCTTAACAGGCATGGGGATGATTTTACCTTCTTCCTTCAAGGCCGTTGCTCCTTCGGTTACTTGCATTACCGGGCGAGCTTTCTCGCCAATGATGTTTTGGATGTCGCTAATTTTAGCCATGGTTACATTCTCCTTTCATTATTTAGCTTTTGCCAGCTTAACGCTGAAACGTCTGGTAGTAGATGTTACGGTACAGCTATCAAGCTGTTCCGGTGTTAAAATGGCTTTTACCTTATCGGTACTGAGGCTGTTACGCTTTACTTCACTCCAACTGGCTGTGTAATTGCCACATACGGCTTTAGCGCTGTCTTTAACCAGAGCTTTAAGTTCGGCCTCGGCAGCGTCCTTAGCTTTTTGTGCTTCATCCAGCTTGCTTTTAGCTTCAAGGTAACGCTCAAATAACGGCGCATGCTCCGTGGCAATCTTGGTTTCCGGTGTTTTAACTTGGGGATAGAGAGCATTGAGAAGGTTTTTATCCAAAGCTACCGGCTTAGGCGGAACGTCTTTTAAAACATAGTTTTCCCAAAAGTCGCGTTCCATGGCAATAATGTTTTGGATAGCCGCCTCATCTCTTACTATTTCCTGATAGCTGAATTTATTGCCGCCGAGAAGTACGGCAACAAAGGCTTTAGGTGCGCCGATAACAGCAAGGTAATGCTGAATCTGTAAATAATACTCCACAGGTAAACCATCTTCCCAATCAGCTACGGCGTAACTACCGGCCGTTTTAATTTCCAGAATGGCATAACCATTACCGGTATTAACACAGCCGTCTATATTCGCCAGCATAAAGGGATGAGCAGCGGAACGGAAAAACGCCGGCATTTCCTTAACTTCAAAGCCGGTGCGTTTACTAAACTCCGCCCTTAAAATGGGTTCCATTACCCTACCCCAATATGCGGCTTCTCCGGCCTGTTGCGGTTTTGAACGGCCTGTTTTATCTAGCCACAGTTCCAAACGGCTTTTCCAGCGGCTTAAACCACAGGCGGCGGCACAATCGCTTCCACCTATACCGACATGGCGTAAATCAAGCCATTGTTCGTAAGAGAGCTTTCTCGTATCGGCAATTACTTCATAAGGTTTGGTGTTGATGATGTTTTTCATGGTTGTTTCCTCCTTGAATATAAAAAATTAACCCTGTACCGCATTTTCGGCACAAGGTTTGGTAGCTGTATCAATAATGATGGTGACAATCTTTTCAACGTCGTTTAAAACACTAAGGATGGCCTTAATAACGCCGTTATCGGATTTGTCCTGGCAATATTGCTGAATATAGTAATATGTCTGTCGCTGGTAACCGCTGATACCCTGAAGCTCACAAAGCACAGCCGCTGTTAAATCGGCAACAATCTCAGCTTTGTTACGGTTTTTGTTTAAATCTTCAAAGGTTGCATTAACGGCATGGGCCAGCTCATGGAAGTAGATAAAAGCGTCCTGACTGCTCAGCGTTATGGAATTGCTATTAGGCGAAAACCAGCCATAGGCCTGATTATCAAAAGGCTGCCATTTAACAGTAAGTCCCAGTTTTTCCGCCACATCAAAAAACGGCGGTAATTCCGGCGGTGTGTAGTCATACTGTTGTAATGGTTCGCCATCCGTATCTTCGTAACGGAATACAGGCAAAGCCCTAAATCCTACCAGAATGTACTCATCCTCGCTATTATCGGTATCAGCCTTTTTAACCTTGTGTGTTACAGGAGCAAAAATGTTAAAGGCCTTAGAGCCGCGTTTAACATAGCGCTTAACCGCTTGCCACTGTTTATAAGTTCGGGCATCCTCGGTCTTGCCAATAAAGGCCATGATTAGAAGATTACCGATACTCCAGCGGTCAGAAGGTTTTGTAGCCGAATCAGCGTTCCGGCGCTGAATAATAGTGAAGGCCACTTTCTCAGGAAATTTCTGGTTTTTGAACATTTCCATCAGATTTTTTACAGCTTCGTTAAGGTTTAACATAAATACCAACTCCTTTTAGTTTTGTAATGCGGCCAGCACAAGGCCAATGATGGGTAAACAGGACAAGAAAAAAGCTGAAGCCTTTAACAGCTCCAGCCCGGTTACTTCAATATCCAGTTCGTGTTTAAGCCAGTGCCTGACATGATAAATACCTGTAAGAGAGCTTTTTAGCACGAGCCAGATAATAGCAACTAAAACTAATACCATGGATTTAAGAACAGCGCTCATCTGATTCATCTCCTTTCCTCATAAAATAGAAAAAGCCCATGCTAAAAGCATGAGCAAAGTCGACCATCCGGGGGCTATAATACCACCGAACAGCTAACCATTAATAAACAGGTGCTGCCGGAAAATTTTATAAAATTTTTTTCGCTATTTTGTTAATTAAAATAAACAGCGCCGGTAATAATAAAAGTGAAGATGTTAAATCTTCAATAAAATTTATCGAGGTATAGATGACTGAGATTAGTAAATTAAGAAAATATCGCAATCAGCTTGGCCTTACGTTAAGAGATGTGGCCAAAGCAACCGGTTTAAGTCATGTAACTATTTACAACATTGAAACCGGTAAAATTGATAGCGGTTACAAGAAAATTCAGAAGCTGGAAAGATTCTATCAAAATAAATTATCTAACGGAGTACAAAAATATGTTTAAAGAGTATACAGCCGAAGAAAGAAAAATTTTCTTCGCAAAAATGCAGCCGGTATGGGAAGCAACCGGCAAAGAAATTAATCACATCAGGACAGAACTTAAAGTTAGCAAACGCTATCTTGCCAAACACGCTGGAATATGTGTTAAAACATTGACCAAGCTGGAAAAAGGCCAATATATCCGGCGGTTTAAGGTAGTAAGCCAGTCTTGCTTAAACGCCTTAGAACTCTTTGGTTACAAATTAGACTCTAAAATAAAACAAATATTAGGAATATAATAATAAAGCTCCCTGCCTGACTGGCAGGGGGCATAAAAGGAGGAATACATATGTTAAGTAATGATAATTATAAATTTATTCCGGCAGAGATGAAAGAACAATGCCGCTGGATGTGTTTCAAAATTCTTGATGGCAAGAAAATGCCGGTGTCGGTTCATAATGGTAAAGTTGCTTCTGTTACAGATAGCACTAACTGGGCTGATTATAGTACAGCTTTGGAGTATCTCAAAAACCATAAAAGTAACGTCAGCAACTTAGGTTATGTATTTGCTGACGGTGATAATATGATAGGCATTGACCTAGACGATTGCCTTGACGAATCCGGCGAACCTATCAATGAGCAAGTTAAAGAGCTTGTTGAGCGTACCAATACATACGTTGAACGTAGTGTCAGCGGCACTGGATTACATTTTTATGTGTCCGGCAAGCTCAACAGTGAAACCGGCCTTAAACTCAGTACCGAGCTATCTCCGCACGGTTTTGGTATTGAGGTTTACGAAAAAGCCCGGTGTTTTGTTGTAACAGGCGACTCATACCGGCAAAAAGAAAAAGAAGCGGTTATTGCTGACCAGTCGTTTATTGATTACGTTGTTAGCCTAATACCGGTGCGGAACAATCAGCACCATACTTTTGATACCGATACTATTAACCCTGAGGATGTTGAGATTTCAGAAGAATTAAAGGCCCGGTTAGACGAAAGATTAAATACCAACAAGCATTTCAAATCGCTTTGGGATGGAAACAGGCTCAAAGGTAATGAAAGCAGCGACGATATGGCCTTAATTTATCAGCTGTGCCAGATAACCACAGAAGAACCGGAAATAATATCTTTGTTTTTCAGTTCGGAACATTATAAAATGAAGGACGAAAAACATAAACAAAAATGTAACCGAGTGGATTATCTTCCGCGAACCATAAATGCCGCTCTAACTTTTATTTCCAGCAATCTTACTGAAGAAGAATCAGCTTATGCTTACCTGCTTGAATACGAAGATAATGATTATGGCAACGGCGAAAAGTTTGCCGCCATGTATGGCGATAAGCTGCGCTACTGTGAATCCGAAAAGCAATGGTATCATTATGATGGTATTTATTGGGAGCGTGCCCCAATGAGCCTTTTGAATAATATGGCGCGTGAGCTTCAAAGACATTTTACGGTGCTGGCCAATGCTACACAAGATACCCATCGTATAAAAGCTGCTAAAGCCCTTGGCAATAATGACAAACTTACAAATATGATTAAGGCAGCTTCTAACATGATGGTTATTGATGTTACTGACTTCAACCAACATAATCATTTGTTAGCTGTAGCTAACGGAGTTGTTGATTTGAGAACAGGTGAAATGATAGAACCATTACCTGAATACTACATTACCGTAAAAGCACCTATACCTTTTAACGCTAACGCCAAGAGTCCTGAACGATTTTGCCGGTTTATTAGCGAAATTTGTTGTGGCCGGACGGAGCTGATACAATATTTGCTGGTAGCACTTGGATATTGCATAACCGGAGAAAACAGAGAGCAGATATACTTTATTTTCTACGGTAAAGGCGCAAATGGTAAAAGTGTGCTGATTAATATTTTACGTTACGTGCTTGGTGATACACTTACAGGCCAAGTAGCGCAGGATGCTTTCGTTAGAAAAAGCAATGGCAGTTCGCTTAATCCTTCGTTGGTGCGAATCAAAGATACCAGGTTAGCTTTTGTCAGCGAAGGTAATTCCAAACAGGAAATGGATGAAGCGCTGTTAAAAGGGCTTAGTGGCGGTGATATAGTTCCGTTACGTACACTGTTCAAGGAACACAATTATAACAAAACGCATTTTAAAATCATTTTAGCAAGCAACCACATGCCTGCTATGAGATATCAAGATGAATCCATACAGCGCAGAACAAAAATAATTCGTTTTGACAATACCTTTACAGGCGATAAGCGTGACAATAATCTTGATACGGCCTTACAAAACGAAGCAGAAGGTATTTTGAAAGGACTTATCATAACTGCTGGAGTATACTATAAATATGGCCTGAGCAAATATGAACCTTCATGCGTTGCTGAAGCCTACAATACATGCCGTGCTGAAACAGATTCTGTATTTGCCTTTGTTCAGGAACATGTAGTTCGTCCTGAAAACCCCAACACGTTTATACGGTCAAGCGTACTGTATCAGCATTATCAGCGATATTGTGCTGATAATGACATGGAAGCAGTAACGCATAAGGCATTTACAACAAGCATGAACAGGCTGGGGTATGAATCTGCTATTCGCACAGCGGACAGGGTTTCCTGTTTTTTGAACACTGATTACAACAATAACGAAGAACTGAATAACGCCAGCTAAGGGAGCATGAGAGGATAGAGAGGATTTTGGCAAAAACCTTCTCTATCCTCTCTATTTCTCTATGAACCATTTACCTTCTTCGTCGAAAATACGAAGCTCCCGGCCACAAACACGGCATATATACCTTATGCCTACACCACCGTACTTGGTACTGGCCGCAGGGCGTATGTCGAGAATACGGTCTATATCAAATTTCCGGCCATCATCCCAGATGATTGTTTTGGGCAGAGCGCGGCCGTCTTTTTCATGTTGTACTAAAATCGTGATTTCAATCTTTGGCATTATCATCACCTCACCGGAAGTACGAAACTGGATGGATAGTGTGGTCTTCCTTGGGATTAAATCCTGTTAGTTGGTTGTCAAGCAAAGCAGCCCCACGCATAACGGCATTATGGCCAAAGCGTTTGCGAAGGCCATCAACAGCTTTTTCTAAATTTTCTTTCTGTACAATCTTAACGGGGTCTTCAAACAGTGATAGTTCTATACCGCTGTGTTCCGTAACAAGGTTGATACCGCTTAAGCCTAAAGCTCTTACCGGCCGCCACCAGTAATAATGCTGGTTAAACAATTCCAGGGCGGCTTTTAAAATTTCGTCACTCAAATACGTTGCTCTGGGTAATTTACTTTGGCGAGTCATGTAATAAAGGGCGTTATCCCTTACCATTATCTGTACGCCGGTGCATTTCAGGCCATAATCCCTGAGCCTTGCCGCTACGGATTCAGCTAAAACCATGAAAACCAGCTTTATATCTTCTTCGGTTGTTAAATCGCGGGGGCATGTCGTTCCGTTGCCAATACTTTTAACGGAAGCGGATTCGTCAAATTTGCGGACGGGAGCATTATCTTTACCATTAGCAAAAAGCCACAATACTTCTCCCCACTTGCCGAGTAAACGAGTTAAAACATCAACGGGGCAATTAGCAATACCGCCGATAGTTATAACTCCAAGGTTGCGGAGCTTTCGTTCGGTTGCTTTACCCACATATAGTAAATCACCAGCGGGTAATGGCCAGACAATTTTTTCAAATTCATCAGCCGAAATTGCTGTAATAGCGTCTGGCTTTTTTAAATCTGAGCCAAGTTTAGCAAAAATTTTGTTGAAGGATACCCCTATGCTTACCGTAACGCCCAGTTCATCTTTAACTCGCTGGCGTATTTTTTCAGCAATATCATAACCAGTACCGAACAACCCGAGAGAGCCTGTGACATCTGCCCAATTTTCATCCAACCCAAAGGCTTCAATCTGGTCTGTATAATCATATAATATTTTTCTGGCCAGTCTGGAAAACCGTAAATACTTCTGAAAATCCGGCGGCACAGTTATAAGCCCCGGAGCTTTTTGCTTTGCTTCCCATATGGCTTCACCAGTTTTTACGCCCATCTTTTTTGCTATCATGTTTTTAGCAAGTATTATACCGTGACGGTTTAACGGGTCGCCAGCTACAGCAACAGGGTGATTACGGATTTCAGGACGGTATAAGCACTCCACACTGGCGTAAAAGTTGTTCATGTCTACGTGTAAAATAGTTCTGGACATCTTCTCCATGTTCTCATCTTCTCTGACAGCAATTAAAACAAACATACGTTTCAATAAAGTATATCACGTTCGCAAAAATTAAACAAGCGAACACAGAATAAAAAAGAGATGGTGAGAGGATGGAGAGGATTTTATAAAAAGAAAAGCCTTCAACCAGTTGGTCAAAGGCTTATAACATTAAATTATTCAAATTTCAACTTCGGCAAGTTGTTTACAATTTTTACGGTTTCAACACTTACTGTTATAATGCTTAATAACAAATCCAGTATGTAGCGCGGTTCATTATGTTCTTCAGCCCAATCGTTAGGGTCATTGGTTATCTGGCTGGCCTTATCGGTTTTAACCTGATAGCGTTCCATAATCCATTCGATTGCTGAGCGCCCATTAACCACATAATCATAGGCTTCAGCCGGTATGTTTTTAATGGTTATCTGATTATTGTAGATAATTTCGCTTTTATCGGCCTTGTCTTTAAATTTCATCTTTGTCACTTTATAATTGTGGCCGTTATCGCCTTCCACAATAACATCAGCGGGCGGAGTACGTTTTTCATAGTTAAGGTGTAAATCAGCAAGCTTTCGCCCGGCGGCGGTGAAGGCTTTAAAATCAGCGGCGTTATCTACCAAAGGTATGCGCGGCAACATTTTCTTTAAATCAGCCGCGAATTGTTTACGGTAATCAGGGCTGTGAAGAATACCATACACATAGTAGAAAATATCCTCTTTGGTAATGCTGTTTGTTTTGTAAACGGAGTGTGCTTCGTTTAAGATAAAGTCGGTAATGCCATCATGCTGTACATATTCTTTTTTAGGGACGGCATTATCTGTTTCGTCAAACAGATTGCCCATACCGGTATTGTGTTTCTTTTCTTCGTACCAATAAAGAGGGAAGCATTGTCCGTTAAAATTAAGCTGTAAATCAGGGACTTTATCTGTGATGAGGCATGAAAAATCTTTAGTTCCGCCTACTCCAGAAACACAGATTATTAGATTAAGGTGTTTTGATGTTGGAAACAGTTTAGGCATTTGTCCAGGTCTTTCATTAAGGTATTTAGAAAAATATAAATACTCTTTATTAAAAGGCCTATAAGTCGAAAAAAGAATATTATTAGGATTATATTGTATCAATTTATTTTGATGAACGAATTTTTGTAAATTAACACTCCAGCTTATCTTTGTACTATCTGTAGTCAACTCTTTATTTTGAGATGATTCGATATTTTTTCTATCAATATCATAATTCTTAATTATTTTTAAAATGTTATTTGATAAATTATGCGAAGAAAAGTTATAACACCAAGCATCTCTATTAGTAGCTAACCCTATGGCAACGGTATTAAAAAAAGACTGACTTTGTTCATTAAACTTTTTAATAGGTAAAAGCGGAATGAAATTTGCAAATAATTCACTTCTTTGATTCAACCAATCGCCATGTTCATTAGGCTTAATAACTTGTTGTGTAAAATCAGAAGCAGCAACGCTTTTTTGTTTAGCGATAATATTTAATTTTTGTTTGCGGGTTAAATAATCACCAATATCACGATAATAAATATCGGCTTTGGTATTTTTGGCTTTAGGATTTTTAACCAGTATAGTTATAGCTACTGGTGTACGTGAACCTTGGCCAAACACATTATCCTTTTCTTTACGGCGAACTTCACCTTGAGTACGAGCATTTCCACGTAAATTGAAGACATAAATGCTGGTAAATTCTTCTTCAAAAGATTGTCGTAAACCATCCATAGCTGCGCCATCGAGCCAACCGGCATTGGTAACAAAACCGATAATACCGCCAGTTTTAGCGTCTATACGGTCGCTTGCCCAACGGAAGGCTTTTATATAGCTATCATATAAACCTTTCTGCAATTTTGAATTTGAATATGCTCCATAAGTATCTTCGATACGTTTTTCTAAATTAGGATAGGTTTCGTTTTGTGCGTCATCATTAGCACTTTTTTGGCCGATTGAATACGGTGGATTACCAACAATAATCATCATAGGTGTATTATTTTGGTTAATAACACGTTCTGAATTTTGTGGAAATACATCAGAATATTTTAACTGGGTAACATTGTTATCCATATCTTCATAAAGCTGGAAGGTATCAGTTAAGCAAATCCCATCAAATGGTGTATAGTACCCCCCCGGTGCGCATGTAGCGTCGTGGTAGGCGTTTTCGATGTTGATAGAGGCTATGTAATAAGCCAATAATACAATTTCATTGGCATGGAGTTCGTTTTTATATTTACGTTCTAACGCTTCTTTTTTTATCAGGCCACTTTGGATTAACCTTGTAATAAATGTACCAGTGCCAGTAAAGGGGTCAATAATATGGATGTTTTCATCACTAAGACTGCGGTTAAATTCTTTCTTCAAGACATCAGCTACGCTTTGGTTGATAAAATCTACTACTTCAACCGGAGTGTAAACGATACCCAGCTTATCTACGGTGGTAGGTAAGGCCTTTTTAAAGAATTTATCGTATAACTCAATGATTACTTTTTGTTTGGCACTGGCATTATCAATGCCTTCACAGCGTTCACGGACGGATTTATAGAAACGTTCCATGGTTGTCTGGTCTTTTTCGTAAGCCGTTTCTTCAACCAAAGAAAGTAATTCCTTCATAGCTTTAGAAATGGGGTTGTTATCTGCGAAGGAGTAGTTTTCAAACAGTGCTTCAAATACCGGTTTGGTTATCATATGCTGAGCCAGCATTTCAATAGCTTCCTGTTTATCAATATTAGGATTAATGTTTTTGTGCAGGCCATCCAGATACATTTCAAATGCGGTCTGGTAATTTTCGTCAGTTTCAATTAAACGGTTAATGCGGTCTATGTGGCGTTGAGCTATTTCGGCAATATCATTAGCCCATTGTTCCCAATAGCGTTTAGTGCCGACTTTTAAAACCATTTTTGCATAAAGTGCCTGCTGTATTTTGTTATCAAATAAAGTTAGGAGTTGATATTTTTCTTTAAATATCTGGTTATCTTCAGCTCCGTTATCAGGCAAATTGCCAATAACGCCAGAACCGACAGAAACAGTACCAGCACCGGTAGGTCTTTGTTCGTTTAATTCCAGTTTATTAACATAAGCGTTGAAGCGGTCATCATGAGCGCGTAAAGCATTAAGTACAGTCCAGATAACGCGGTAGTTTTCGTTGTTATCTAAAATTGTGTTAGGGTCACCATCAGCCGGGATAACAACAGGGATAATAATATAACCGTATTTTTTATCGGGGGCTGTACGCATAACGCGCCCAACAGATTGTACTACATCAACCTGTGAGTTACGCGCACTTAAAAAGATAACAGCATCCAAAGAAGGTACGTCTACACCTTCACTAAGGCAACGTACATTGGTTAAAATACGGCAATCATTACCGCTGGTAGGCGCTTCACGAAGCCATGTAATTAATTTATTTCTTTCTTCAGCGTTCATGCCGCCGTCAATATGTTTGGATTCTATACTAACAAATTCGTTTTGAATATCCTCATCAAGCGTACCCGTGATATCTTTGGAATAAGTATTAAAAATATTAGTAATCGCTTTGGAATCACTGATTTTAGAGCAAAAAGCTACAGCTCTGTGCATTGGGGCGGGGTCTACACTTTTTAATAAATCGTTGCCGGGTTCTACTCGTTTCGAGAGCGCATTAATACAACCAACGAGTTTTACCGCGTCGTCAGTTTTAATTTCCTGTTCCTTGTCTTGGATTGCTTGCAAAACAGAAACAGGCATATTAATGTTATCGCGTACAGTTAAAATTAAAACCTTGTAATCGCTTAGCAAGCCTTTTTCAACGGCTTCACCAAAGCCTATACGGTAAAATTCCTGACCATACAGGTTTTCATCATCCATAGAACAGATGGTTACAGAGTTTTCTTCGGCCTTCTTTTTGGCTGCTTCACCATAAATGCGTGGAGTTGCCGTCATGTAAAGGCGTTTACGGGCTTTAATAAAGTTATTATCGTGCACTTTTACAAAAGCGCTTTCATCTTGGCCGCCTATTGTTGCACCGGTAGTGCGGTGTGCTTCGTCACATACAATGTAATCGAAGGTAAAATCGTAATCTTCATTGTTATCAAAAAGGCCGTCATAAGTTTTATTGATTAAATTCTTCTGTGCTTCGCTGATAACCTCAATAGATTGATAGGTGGAATAAACAACAATGAGGCCGGAGGCTTTTTCTTTGGCTGTTTTTAATTGTTTTGCTACTTTTAAAGGGTCTGTACAAGCTGGCATAGCTAAATCAACTACATTTTCTGCTGTGTCGGCTTGGTTATTTTTACGTTGCCGCGAAGCTGTGCTGTCGCTACATACACAGATGGGGTATATTGGTTCTTTGGAAGAAACAAACCATTCATTAAGCGTCTGGTTAATTAAGGCGATTGAAGGGACTAAAACGAGGATTAAACCTTTATTATTTGTTTCCTGTTCAACAATCTGTAAAGAAGTATAAGTTTTGCCAGTGCCACAGGCCATAATTAATTTGCCGCGGTCATGGGTCTTGTAGTATTCATTCGCTTTAGCCATGGCTTCTTGCTGATGGGGGCGCGGAGTACGTTTTTCAGTAGCATTAGCTTCAATGCCATGTAAATTTTTATCTAATTTATCCCAATCTACGGTGGGGTCTTCATCAATATCAAAGGCGTTTATTACAGTTACAGGCGGCTCTTGGTTTTGAATACTTTCTTCAGCATTTTTACCCCACTTTTCTGTGGTTGCTATCCATATACGGTTGGTAAATTTTGCTTTATTACCGTTTTCATCTAAAAAAGTACGAGAGGATGTAGCTAAAAAGGAATCTACGGCCGGTTTATCAATAACAGTATCTTCGGCATAGCACTTACATTGAATGGCCCAATAATCATTGGTTTTTGTTTTAGCAACAAGGTCTATACCTGTGTCTTTGCCGCCAAAATCTTTGCGGAACGGAAAATCTTCCCACATCCATACAGACTCTAACAATTCAGAATATTTACGTGAAGTTTTTAAATAATTACAAATAAGACGCTCAAAACGAGTACCCTTATCTCTTTCAGTAAATGCTTCTTTACGGATAGTTTGTAATAAATTCAAGAATCCAGCCATAATAAAACTCCTTAAAAAGTATATTAATATTATAATTATATCATTTTTATTGAGGGTATGTATTGGAATTTACTTCGTGCAACAAATCCTCTCTATGCTCTCATCCTCTCATACATATATAAAATAGCATTTAAACATGGTTCTACGAGAAGATGGAGAAGATTTTTAAAAAATTCTAAAACGAAATTTTATAATTATATATCATGAATAACCCCAGTAAATAAGCGGGTTTAAGCAATTTGCATTTATAACATACTGTGAATTTTAGTGATATATATAAAAGTGGCTGTAATAGATATTATCTTTATTTTTAAATGAAAAAGGCCCTCAACACTGTTCAAAAGTATTGAGGGCCGTAGCTATTATAGTTTTTTCTTTTTCGCCCTAACAAGCGTTGATTTACTAATACCTGTTATTTCGGCAACTTCTTTATAACTGTGTGTTTTAAGAAGTTCTAAAGCATATTTAATTTTAGTAGGAGATGTAGGCGGGCGGCCTTCCCTAAATCCATTTTTCGTTCTGGCTATTTCTTTGCCAGCTTGGGTACGTTCTATTATCATACTTCGTTCAAGCTCAGCTACGGCCAAAAGCGTGGCTAAAAAGAACTTCCCCATAGGTGTGTTTTCTAGTAGTCCGACATTTAAAATGTGTACTCTTATTCCACGTTGGAACAACTGTTGAGTTAAAATAATTCCTTCAACTACGCTTCTTGCCATTCTGTCCAATTTGGTAACCATAAGAGTATCTCCTTTTTGTAGTTTTTCAATAAGCGCATCGAATTTTGGGCGGTCAGTAGTTTTACCCGTGTATTGCTCCGATATTATTTCGGTACAACCATTAGCTGTTAATACACTGTATTGTTCTTCTAAGCTGTTGCCTTTTGATAATTGCCATTTGCTGCTTACGCGGGCATATCCATAAATCATTTTATTCACTCCTTTTGAACATAAGTAATGACACCGTTAAAACCATGATTCTTTCGTTGTGGTTCGCCCGGTGTCATAACTGTTAAGTTTTGATTCACTGATTATTAGAAATATCTCCAGCGTTTGTTTTCTAACGGATTAAATTTGTTATTTTGCATAATCAGTTCTCTAATATTCATATCAAGGTAAATCATGGTGGTAGTAATATCTTCGTGCCCTAATATTTTTTGAAGGGTAAACAGGTCGCCACCATTTAATAGAAAGTATTTAGCAAATGTATGCCGCCAGGTATGGGTAGATACTCTGGTTGACCACATTTTTTTAGATTTCTTTATTTTACTAAAAATCATATTCATGCCACTTTTTTGTAAAGGTTGACCGTTTCTTGAGATAAAGAGGTAAGGCGTTGATGGTAAACCTTTTTCTAATATATAGGCTTTACGTTTTTTTACATAGTTGCTTAATACGCGTTTTAAAGAATGTACCATGGGTATCATTCTTTCTTTAGCGCCTTTACCAAAAACCTTAATATAATCTTCACTCATATTAATATCGTAGTATTGCAACTGTAAAAGTTCGGATAACCTCATACCTGTGGCGAATAAAACACAAAATAACGTATAGTTCCGGTAGCCTAAAAAAGTGTTTTTATCAAATATATCTAATAATTCTTGTACTTCTTCCTGATTGAAAGCGCGCACAATAATTTTAGGTACTTTAGGCTTCTTTAAACTTCTTATTGGGTTATGATAGAGAATACCATCTCTGGTTAGTGTATTGAAAAATACTCTTAGTGTAGCGAAGTCCCCGGTTATAGTTGCTGGTGATAATTCTCTTTGTTTTAAATGATTCAAATAATCAACTATGGTTTCTTCTTTCACTTCTTCTATTTCTGTGATATGGTTTGATAACAAGAAGATGGTAAAATCTTTTAAACGATAAGCATAACCATCAATAGTTTTTTCAGAAAGACTTTTAGCATTACATTTTTTTAAAAAATATTTTCCAGCGTCAAATAATTTCATGAAAATCATCCTTTCTTGAGTGACTGACTCTGGAGTTTTTATACCGGTCTGTAAAAATTTCTGATTATTTTTAAACGGTCTAGTGCTAAAAGGCATAAAAAAAGAGCTATAATCACGAAAATTATAGCTCTTTATAAATATATTTTATTTTTGTAGTTTAAATAGGCAAAAGCCTGTAATAAGTGCTATTTATCAGCGTTTAGTGACTGTTAAGACCTGAAAAAAGACATAAAAAAAGAACGGTCTGTTAAACCGTTCGAGCTTTTGGGGTCGTTAAGAGTCAGGTGCTCTACCAACTGAGCTAATGGGCCAAGCAAGTTTTAGAACTGTGCAAGAGATAGTATACTAACTTTTATGCGCGCCGTCAAGTGTTTTTTGAAAAAATTCCTAAAATTTTTATAAACCTGCATCTGTGATATAATAATAGTATTATGATAACAGATAAAATACAGATAATTTTAGCTGATATTACCAAAATAAATACCGATGCCATAGTGTGCTCATCTAATAAAAGTTTATTTAAAGGTTCAGGGTTGAGCAAATTTATTTATGAAGCTGCCGGAGTAAAATCCGTTGAAGGTGAAGCATTAAAGTTTGCTCCGCTTGATGAAGGTGCCGTTTGTTTTACTCAAGGTTATAATTTACCGGCGAGGTATATAATTCATTCGGAAGAACTAAAAAATAAATTTACAGGAGCCGATAACATTGAATAACAGACTATTAAGCATGATTATGGGCGTTGCCGTCGGTGACGCATTGGGATTGCCTGCACAGTTTTATAGCCGAAAGGTTTTAGATAAATATCCCCTTGCAAAAATGGTTGAAAGTGAAGAAGGGGCGGCGGGAACATATTCTGACGATACGGCAATGACATTATGTACGCTTGCGAGTTTTACCGAAAATAACTGGCAGCTGGATTTACAGGATATAATGAACCGTTTTATAGACTGGTATGGACATGGTTATATGGCTGTAAATCATAAAACCATAGATGTTGGAATAGCAACGCGCAAGGCAATTCAGCGCGCGTATGACGGTGTGCCTTTGGATTGGTGCGGCGGCACCGAGGAATGGGACTGCGGCAACGGCTCGCTGATGCGTATATCGCCGGTAATTTTTTATCTATATCGCAACCCGCAGGCCGATGTTTTAAAAACGGTCAGCGCCGTTTCATCGTTAACGCACGCGCACCAACGCTGCATAATGTGCTGTTATATTTATGTTGTGCTTGGCCTGCAATTGTTAAAAAATCCGGGGCAGGATAAAACTGAGCTGTTTAAAAAGACAATGACGTTGCTTGCCGCAGATGTAAAAGAAAAATTTGCTCCTGATGAAACAGGACTTTTAGCGCGTTTGTATGATATTGAAAATTTTATAAATTTGAGCAGGGACGAAATAAAAAGCAGAGGTTATGTAATTGATACATTAGAAGCATCATTGTGGTGCTTTTTAACAACAGATAATTTTAAAGACTGCATTTTAAAAGCCGTAAATCTCGGCGACGACGCAGATACCGTAGCTGCCATTGCCGGTGCTTTTGCAGGTTTATATTACGGATTAGATGCAATACCCAAAGAATGGGTTGACAGCCTTTTAGGTAAAGAAAATATTTATAAATTGTGCGGAATGTAAATAAAAAAGACCGCCAAACTTTCACCTTAAGGTTTAATATTGCCCGTGTTTGTGATAAAATATAAATATTATAGTAAAGAAGTAAATTTGGAGGAATGTACATGTTAGACATGAATTTTGTCAGGGAAAATCCTGATGCGGTAAAAGAAGCACTGGCAAAGCGCCATTCCAAAATAGATTTAGACGCTTTTTTGGAGCTGGACAAACAGCGCCGCGAGGTTATTTTAAGCGTTGAAAAATTAAAAAGCCAGCGCAACAGCGCATCTCAGGAAATCGGCCGCATGAAAAAAGCCGGTGAAAATGCTGACGCGCAAATGGCAGCAGTGCGCGCTCTTGGCGAAGAAATTGCCGCAGGCGATGCAAAATTAAAAGATATCGAAGCACAGTTAAACGCTGTTTTATATACCATTCCTAATATGCCTGCTCCGGATGTTCCGGTTGGCGAAGATGATTCCGACAACCCGGAAGTACGCCGCTGGGGCGAACCGCGCAAATTTGATTTTGAGCCTCAGGCCCATTGGGATATCGGTGAAAAACTGGGCATTTTAGATTTTGACCGTGCCGCTAAAGTTACCGGCGCACGTTTTACCTTCTACAAAGGCCTTGGTTCCCGCCTGGAACGTGCAGTAATTAATTTCTTCCTTGATATTAACACCAAAGAACACGGCTATACTGAAATGTTTACGCCGTTTATGGCTAACAGCAATACTTTGTTCGGCACCGGCCAACTGCCGAAGTTTGCCGAAGATATGTTCAAGCTGGAAGGTTTGGACTACTATCTGATTCCGACGGCAGAAGTTACTTTAACCAACTACCACGCCGGTGAAATTTTAAACGGCGAAGACCTGCCGAAATATTATACCGCTTACAGCGCCTGCTTCCGCAGTGAAGCCGGCAGCGCCGGACGCGATACCCGCGGCTTAATCCGCCAGCACCAGTTTAATAAGGTAGAAATGGTTAAAATTGTAAAACCTGAAACCAGCTGGGATGAGCTTGACAAATTAACCAACAATGCCGAGCATTTATTGCAGCTTCTGGGCCTGCCTTACAGGGTAGTCCGCCTCTGTACCGGCGATTTGGGCTTCAGCAGCGCTACTACTTACGACCTTGAAGTATGGCTGCCTGCTGCCAACATGTACCGCGAAATTTCTTCCTGCTCCAACTGCCTCGACTTCCAGGCACGCCGCGCAAATATCCGTTTCCGCCGCGATGCCAAGTCCAAACCGGAATACGTACATACGCTTAATGGCTCCGGCCTTGCTGTTGGACGTACCGTATGCGCAATTTTGGAAAACTACCAGCAGGCTGATGGCAGCGTGGTAATTCCTGAAGTTCTGCGTCCGTACATGGGCTGTGACGTTATTGCAGCTCCCGAAAAATAAATAACGTATCAGTTAATAATAAAAGCCCTGCCTTGTTGGCAGGGCTTTTTAAGTTTTTATTTATCCAAGCCTTTTTCGTGCAGCCAGTTTTGCATTAAGCCTGCAATCTGTACGTTGTTAAGGTCGCTGAAGGGGAAGTGCGTGTTGCCGGTAATGCCGATTTCCGGCAGATGTACAACGGTACAGTCGCCGCCGTGGCGGTTAACGGCTGCCGCAAATTTATGCGCCATATCCAGGCGGATGCGCCAGGAATCTTTATTCCACTCGTCGGTGTAGTTTTCGGCAATGTTGTCGCCGTAGTAAATGACGATAGGAATTTTGGTCAGCTGCATAAATTCGTCAAGCGTTACGGTTTCCGGCTGTAATGGTCCGAAGGGGCTTGATGTAGGAATTGCTTCCGGTTCTTCGCCTTGCGGGAAAACAAAGCTGCTGCCCGGTTCGTAACTGATTACGGCACGGACTTTGGGGTTTTTAATGGCGATACGCCAGCCCGGGCCGCCGCCCTGCGAGTGTGTGATGAGCACGCCGTCGCCGGTTTTATCAAAAACTGCGCTTAAAGCATTAACAACAACGCTCTGGTCATACGGTGCGGTGTTGGGTGTTATCTGGCGGTAGTACTGGTCAAGCGCTGCCGGGTCTTTGCTGAATTGTACGCCTTTAAAAAATTCCGGCGCGTCGCCGACGCGGAAGTTGCTGAACCAGAACTGGTCATTGGTTGTGGCGCTTACAGTGCCGTCAACGGTTGCCTGCCCTGCGTCACCGCGGCGCGGCTGGTCTACAAGGTAGGTGGCATAGCCGCGTTCCAGAAAGATATTTTGAAAACCATCGCGTCCGTCCGGCGTGGTTTCCCATGTTTTTTTGCTCTGCCCTGCGCCGTGTAAAAATACCAGCGGCAGTTTATGGGCGTTAACTGGTTTCTGGTAAAAAACATAGGCGTGGTCGCCGTGAAGGGTTTGCCCCTGCGGGTTTAAAGGATTGCTGAAATCAAAGCTGCCGGGTGTGGTAACGGTAGTGCCGCCTGCAAAAAAGCTGCCCTGGTCCTGTAAAAGCACGGGTTTTTCAAAGGCGTAGGCGCTTGTGCTCAGCATCAGCGCAAGCACGGCGGCTGCAAGTGTTTTGGTTGTTTTGTGCTGCATAGTATTACCTTCTTTTTATTACAGATGTTTGCCGTAAAAGTCCTGCAATTTGGCAACAAACTGGTCAACATATTCGGGCACATAGTAAGTCTGGATATGGGTTGCGCCGTCGACGAGGAACAGTTCTTTATCCTTTGTGCCGGTAGCTTTTTCGTAGGCTTCTTTGCTCATGTACAGGGAATCGGCTTTGCTGCCTGCCATTAACAGCAGCGGCTGGTCGATAAGCTCAAGCTGGTCGGTAGCGTCCCAGGCCATCAGCTCCATCAGGCTGCTGGTGGTATAGGCAAAGGTGGAGTTGGGATGACGGTGCGTGCGGCCGTAGTACATCATGCCTTCGCGGTACAGGTCGGTAGGAATTTTGGCAATATCTTCATCGCTGAGTGCGTCAAAATCAACGTTGCCGCTGATGGGGTATTCACCTTTGGTAATTTCAACGGCACGGGCGTCGCTTGCTTCGTGCAGGCGCTGCTGTACGGTGTCAAGGCCGCTGTTCATATAGCCGTTGCGCCTTACTTCGCCGCTGTTGAACATGCTTAAAGTTGCAACTGCTTTAAAGCGTTTGTCGCTTTTGGCAGCGTTAAGCGTATAACCGCCGCCGCCGCAGATGCCGAGCACGCCCATGCGGTCAGGGTCAACGCCGGGGTAAGTCATAATATAATCGGCCATGCCGTGAATGTCTTCGGTGCGGTAAAAGGGCTTATCGGTGTGGCGGGGTTCGCCTTCGCTTGCGCCCTGATAAGCAGCGTCAGCCGTGATGGTGATGTAGCCGAGTGCGGCAAGGCGCTGTGCGTAAAGCCCTGCAACCTGTTCTTTAACGCCGCCGTTGGGGTGGGCAACAACAATAGCGGGGTATTTTTTTGCCGGGTCATAGCCTGCCGGGGTGTAAACATTGGCGGCAATTTTCAGCCCGTTCAGCTTGTAGCTTACTGGGTGGATGTTTACCTGCCCTTTTACGTTTTGGGTAATGGCATTGCGGTAAACAAGCCCCCAGGGGTTAGTGTTTGCAGGTTCGGCTGCAAAAGCTGCGCCTGCGCTTAATGCCATTATAAGTCCTGCGGTAAGTAAAGTTCTGCGTAATTTCATGGTAGCTGTTCCTTTCTTTATATCTGTTTATGTCCGTCCGTTATTTCAAAACATTATTTAAAACTGCCTGCGCGTTGCTGCCGGTGTCGGTGCTTACGGTTTCGTTCAGTACATTAACAGCTTCCTGTAATTGTGCCGGTGTAAGCCCGGTGTTTATGGCTGCGCGGAAGTGCGAAGTAAGCTGCGGGTTTACGTTGCCGATGCCTGCCAGCGCACCTACGGTTGCCAGTTCGCGCTGCTGCCAGGTAAGTACGTCGCGTGCAAAAATGTCATAAAACAAATGCTCGCGCAGGAAGGTGTTAATGATTGGTGCAAATTCGTTGGTTACAACGCGTCCGCTGATAGCGGTCTGGATTTCGGTGCCTTTGGCAAGACGGTCAACGGAAGGGTCGAGCGGCGTAGCGTCCGGGACTATTTCGTCGTTAATGCCTGCGGCTTTGCGTTCCTGCACCAGATTGTTCAGAGTGCTGAGTGCGTTTAAGCTGCGCGGGAAGCCGGTGTAAGCATAAAGGTGCACCAAAACTTCTTTAGCCTGGTTTACGGTCATGCCGTTATCCAAAGCGGTGGCGAGAGATTTTTTAAGGTTCGGCAAATCGCCCTTGGCCATAAAGGCTGCTACCGTTACAATGTTTGCCTGCTGCGTGTTTAAGGCTTTCAGTTCCGCTGCCTGCACGCCGGTGCTGATGCCTGCCGTTAACATAAGTGCTGTTAAAAGTGCCAGATATTTCTTTTTCATTGCCGTTCCTCCTTAGTCTTTAGGATAATCTTCATCGCTGACGGGTTCCAGCCAGGTTACTTTGTCCCCTGCTTCGGAAAGTGCTATGTGCGTCATGGACATTTTTGCCGAGCCGCCGTGCCAGTGTTTAACGCCCGGCGGGCAGCGCACAATGTCGCCCGGTTTAAGCATTACAGGCTTTTTGTCCCATTCCTGCGTCCAGCCGGTGCCTTCGGTAACAATTAAGGTCTGGCCCATTTCGTGGATATGCCAGTAAGTGCGTGCTCCGGGGCTGAAGGTAACAGTGGCGGCATAACTTTTGGAAGGTGCCTGCGGCCCGTAAAGGGCAGCCGTTACAACTTCGCCGGTAAAATGCTCGTTTCCGGCAGATTTTACTTCCAGTTTCTGCAGACTCTTTACGGTTTGGTGCAGCGGCGCGCTTTCTGCCGCAAAGGCGGGAACTGCCATAGCCGTAATGGCGGCGGCAAGCGCCAGTGTTTTAAAAATCCTGTTCATAAAAGCTCCTTTCTTTCTGCGCAAAGCAGCAAATTATTTATATGATTTCTGGTAGATACCGATAACGTCTTCTTTGGTAAGTGCAACGCGGTCGCAGGCGAACAGGCCGCCCATCGGGCCCATGGCGTTGTCTGCCATTTTGGGGAATTCATCAGGCTTAATGCCGTAGTCGCTCATTTTCAGGTCTGCAACGCCGCAGTCTTCCAAAAGTTTTTGCAGTACTGTTAAAAAGTCTTCCGGTTTATCTGCGTTTTCCATGCCCATGGCTTTTGCCATGCGGATAAAGCGTTCATCACAGGCATGGTGGGCAATTACGTTGCCGAAATATGTGCGGCTTAACATAATCAGCCCTGCGCCGTGCGGAAGGTTGGGGTGGTAAGCGCTGAGCGCGTGTTCCAGCGAGTGCTGGCTGCTGGTGGTGCCTACGCACATTACCGTGCCTGAAAGAATATTGCCGAAAGCAACATGCGTTCTTGCTTCAATGTCATTGCCGTCTTTAACGGCGCGTGCCAGATAGCGGCCGACGTTTTCAATGGCGGTGATGGCGTACATATCGCTCATAAGGTTGGCAAATTTGGAGATATAACCTTCAAGGCTGTGGCTGAGCGCGTCAAAGCCCTGATAAGCCGTGTAATGTGCCGGTACGCTTTTCATCAGTTCCGGGTCTTCAATGCACAGTACGGGGAACAGGTCCGGTGTTTTCAGGCCGACTTTTTCGTTCGTTTCGGGGTTGGTAATAACGCAGCCGGCGTCAGCTTCGCTGCCGGTGCCTGCCGTGGTGCTGATGGCAACGATTGGCAGCGGCTTATTTTTAATGGGCTGCCCTTTGCCGGTGCCGCTTGCAATGTAATCCCATAAATCGCCGGGGTTGGCTGCCATAACGGCAATGGCTTTGGCGCTGTCGATAACGCTGCCGCCGCCCAGTGCAACAATAAAATCCGCGCCCTGCGCTTTAACAAAGGCCGCGCCCTTCATAACGGTTTCTTTCAGCGGGTTGGGCTGAATTTTATCAAAAACGCTTGTGGCTATGCCTGCCTGCGCCAGTTGTTCTTCGGTGCGGCTTAAATAACCGTTGGCGCGGGTTGATTTGCCGTTGGAAATAATAATAACGGCTTTTTTGCCGGGCAGCTGCTGTTTGCCAAGCTCATTTAAAGTGCCTGCGCCAAATAAAATTTTTGTCGGAACATACATGTTAAAATCCATTTTTTATGCCTCCCAAAATAAAATGTTTGCTTATTTGTGGTTATATGCTATAATCAACTTGTAAGTTTAAGTAAATTGTATAAGTTAAAGCGCACTTTAAGTCAATGGCAAAATTGTGAACTTTTTAAGGGAGTGATAAAAAATGTTTTATACTGTCGGTGAAATGGCTAAAATTTTAAATACTACGCCTTCCACGCTGCGCTACTATGATAAAGAAGGCCTGCTTCCGTTTGTGGAGCGCAGCGAAAGCGGCATCCGCATGTTTAAGGACAGCGACTATGAATGGCTGCTTGTTATCGACTGTTTAAAAAATACCGGCATGGGCATCAAAGATATCAAAAGGTTTATCGAAATGGTTATTGCCGGTGACAGCACCATTAAAGAACGCTTGCAGATGATTATCCGCCAGCGCGAAAGCGTTAAGGAACAGATGGAAAAATTACAGCAGACAATGGATGTGCTGGATTATAAAGTATGGTATTACAGCACTGCCGATAAAGCAGGCACAACTTCAGTGCCGCGCAATATGCCGGAAGAAGAAGTGCCGGAAAATCTGCGCGCTGCCCGCCGCCGCTTAAAAATAATCCATGCCAAGGCTGATGACTTAAATTAAAAGGCAAATAAAAAAGCAGAAACGTTTTTACAAGCGTTTCTGCTTTTTGTTTTTATGTTCAATCTTCCGTTACTTTAAAATGCAGCGGTTTGCCGAAAGTTTTAAAGAACCATTTTAAATGTGCGCGTATTTGGTGCAGTTCAATAACGGGGTTGCCGTGTTCTTTCAGTTCCAGAAAGGCGCCTTCGTTATTTATTCCGGCGCGTGTAATGCTTAAAATACCGGTCTGCGTGTAATCAAGGCTTTCAGCCAGGGCCAAAAGCAGCGCCAGCCTGCTTACCGTCTGCCAGTTGTTTTCCGTAAGCATGGTCATATACAGCGGGTCGCGCGAAAAATAGCTTTTGGAAATGCCGTTGTGCCAGCCTGCAACAGCCGAAGCCAGCAGCTGCTCTTTATGCGTAAGCCCGAAAAGCTTCGCGTTTTGAATCATATAGGCGCTGTGGCGCGCGTGGCTGTAAAAGTTAATGGTAATGCCTATGTCGTGCAGCAGCGCTGCCGTTTTAAGCAGGCGGCGGCAGTTTTTGCCAAGCCCGTGCAGCGGTTTCCAGGCGTCAAACATGGCCAGCGCCAGATTGGTTATATGGTGGCTGTGCGTGAGGTCGGGCGTGTAAAGGTTTAAAATATTATCCGTACTGCGGGCTAAGATATCTTCGGCAATAAGCGGTATGCCGCGTTCTTTGGAATAGTAATCGTAAAACAGCCCTTCGCGCAGGCCGCAGCCGCTTGTTATAAGCTGCTTGCTGCCGGTAACTTCAAAAAGCGCGTTAATAATGGCAGCACCGGCAATGATGATATCAGCGCGGTCGCTGCTGAGTCCTGATATTTTGCGTCGTTCTTCAAGCGTGCTGTTTTTAAGGCGGTTAAAAATGCCGCGGAAGGCCTGTACCGTTAATTTATAGTTATGAATTTTGGTTGTGGGATATTTGGTGGCGCGCTGGTGCATTTTGCCTATGGTACGCGCCGTGCCGCCTACGCCGATAAGCGGAAGCTTGGGCTGCTTCAGCCAGGGGTATTCCGCAAGGCGCGTGCGCAGAAAGAAGCTTAATTCGCCGTAAACGGAAGAACTTACGGTGTTGCGTGTATTAAAAAGTGCGGTGGTGTTTACTGCGCCGATAGGAACGGAAACGGATTCCAGTATTTTGCGGTCCTGAAACAGAATCAGCTCCGTGCTGCCGCCGCCCAGGTCGAAAATAATGCCGCTGTGGTAGGGAAGGGTGTTGATAACGCCTAGGTAACTGATATAGGCTTCGGTGTTGCCCGTTATAATGTGCAGGTTAATGTCTGTTTCACGCTGTACGAGGCGCGTAAGCTCCGCGCCGTTGCCCGCATTGCGGATGGCGGCCGTTGCCACGGCAATAATCCTGTCTGCGTGGTACAGTTTGCACATATAGGCAAAACTTTTCATGGTTTCAATGGTGTCGGTAAACGCCTGCTGCGTAAGGTTGCCGTTTTTGTCAATTTTCTGGCTCAGGCGCAGGGCTTCTTTCTGGTTGTATACCATGTTGTAGGCGCCGTTTTTATAAATATGAGTTATAACAAGGCGCGCTGAGTTAGAACCGATATCTATAATAGCTATCCTCTGCAAAATACATACCTCCCGTCATTTTACATTCAGTAAAACCGCATAATAAATATATATTTACCGGAAAAAGTAAAAAATCCTGCAAAAAAACGCATAATTTGTAAAAAGGATGGTAAGGCGCTGTAAAAAAATTGTTAAAGGCAAGGATTTAATGGTGCTGTGTCGAATTAATATATAATGCTTTAATGAGGTGGTCATGTGAGAAAAAAACAATATAAAATTTTTGCAGCAATACATCTCGGCTCTGAGATGATAAGCATGCAGATTGTGCAGTACCGCAATTTAAACAACATGAAAGTTCTGGAGGAATGCAACCGCCGCGTACGCCTGGGCGAAGAAACCTTCAAAAACAAAATCATTCCGTTCAGCATGGTAAATGAAATTTGCGAGCTTTTGGTTGGCTTTAAACGCCTGATGACGGAATACGAAGTTGAAGAATACAGCATGCAGGCAACAACCGCAGTGCGCGAGGCTTTAAACCGCGTGTTCCTGTTAGACCAGATTTATATCAGGACGGGCTTGAAAGTAACTGTTATTGACCTTCCGGAAGAAATTTATACCAAATATGCTTCCATACGCCGTACCATGAAGCTTGACGGCCTGACCGGCGTCGATGAGAGCATGCTGATGATGGATATTTCCTCCGGCGGGCTTGGCATTACTTTTGTAAAAGATAATATTATACGCTACCAGCAGAACCTTAATATCGGCGTTATCCGCGTTAAGGAAAGTTTTAACCGCAATCAGCGCAGTTCAATGAAATTCAACCAGGCTCTTGCCGAATACCTTTCAAGTACGATGGGTGCGGTAAGGGACGCGTTGAAAAACGAGCAGATACATTATCTTGTGCTGACAGGCGCGGAATCGGAACTTCTGCTGCAGATGATGGGCGTTGAATTTAAAGCCGGTGTTATCCGCATTAAAACGGAACAGTTCATGCAGCTGTTTAAAACCGTGCATGAGCTGAACCTGCCGCAGATTATTAAAGTGTTTAAAATCAACGAAGATGTGGCGGAACTGGTTGTGCCGACAATTTTGCTGTATGAGCAGCTTCTGGCACTGGTGCCGGTTCAGGAAATTATCCTTACGGATGACCGCTTTATTGACGGCATCTGCCTTTTGCATATCGGCCCGAAAGCCAGCAAAGATTATGCCGACGAGCTTGAACAGGAGCAGCTCAGCCTTCTGTACAGCATCGGTGAGCGTTACCAGTATGACGAGGCACATTCGCGCCAGGTGGCCAAGCTTGCCCTTGCCATGTTCGATAAACTCGGCAAACACCACGGGCTCGACAGCCACAGCCGCATTCTTTTGCAGGCAACCGCGCTGCTGCACGATATCGGCAAATACGTATCGCTGCGCAGCCATTCGCTGTACAGCTATATGCTGATTATGTCGTGCGACATTTTAGGCTTCAGCGAAATGGACAAAAAAATAGTGGCGCTGGCAAGCTATTACCATGCGCACAGGCTGTTCAGCGGCAAACGCCATGCCGAAGTGGAAGAAATGTCTGCGGAAATTATGCCGCTGGTAGCAAAAATAGCTGCGCTGGTGCGTCTTGCAGATGCCATGGACCGCAGTTATAAGCAAAAAATCAAAAGCTGCCGCGTTAACGTTAAAAACGGCGTAATGAAGGTGGAAGCCGTTACCCTTGAAGATTTGACGATAGAAGAATGGACTTTTGCCTCCAAGGCATCTTTCTTTGAAGAAGTTTACGGATTACAGGCAGTTTTGGAACGGGTGGACAGATAAATGGAAAAGAACGAAAAAATTAATCTTAATAAACCGGAATACTTTTTTAACCGCGAGCTCAGCTGGTTAAAATTTAACCTGCGCGTGCTGCGCGAAGCCGGCGTAAAAACCACGCCGCTTTTGGAACGCTTGAAATTTGTTGCCATTACCGCGTCTAACCTTGATGAGTTTTTTATGGTGCGCGTGGCAGGCTTGTGGGACCAGTACGAAAACGGCATTAACAAACGCGACGCGGCAGGGCTTACCGTTAAAGCCCAGCTTGAAGAAATAAGCAAAGCAGCTCATGACCAGATGAAGCTGTTAAACAAATATCTGCTTTCGCTGGTTAAGGAGCTGCGCGAGGCTGGCATTTACATTTGCCGCGTAAGCGAATTGAGCGAAAAAGGCCGCCGCTGGCTGGAGGCTTATTATCAGGAAGAAATTTTCCCGGTACTGACGCCGATGGCTGTTGACGCCTCGCGCCCGTTTCCGTTTTTGGCAAACAAAACGCTGAACCTTGCGGTAGAACTTACCAACCAGGAGGGTGAAGACAGCATGGGCATCGTGCAGGTGCCTTCCGTATTGCCGCGCCTTTTGGAAGTTCCCGGCGAGGAAAAACGCAGCTTTGTATTTTTGGAAGACGTTATTAACGAGCACTGCTCCGATTTGTACAGCGGCTGCAAAATTCTGGATGTTGTGCCGTTCCGCATTACGCGCGACGCCGATTTGGAATTTGACGAGGACGATATCGACAACCTGCTGAAAGAAGTGGAAAAATCACTGCGCAAACGTACGCGCGGCGCTTCCGTAAGGCTGGAAATTTACAATAAAGCCAACAGCCGCATCAGAAAATTCCTGTACAATAATCTGGACATTACCGAGCAGGAGGTTTATGAAATTAACGGGCCGCTTGACGCAACCTGCTTCTTTAAATTTGCTTCGCTGCCGGGCATGTGGCCCTGGCTGTATGAGCCATTTGTGCCGCAGCGCCCGCTGGAGCTGCCGGACGACAGCGACATCTTTAAAGTGCTGCGTGAACGCGACGTGCTTTTGCACCACCCCTATGAAAGCTTTGACCCGGTAGTTAAATTTGTAAGCGACGCTGCCGACGACCCGAACGTACTTGCCATCAAGCAGACGCTTTACCGCGTCAGCGGCAACTCGCCGATAGTTGCAGCCCTTGCCCGCGCTGCCGAAAACGGCAAGCAGGTAACGGTACTGGTAGAATTAAAAGCGCGCTTTGATGAAGAAAACAATATCATCTGGGCACGCAGGCTTGAAGAAGCAGGCTGCCACGTAATTTACGGTTTGATGGGCCTTAAAACCCACGCCAAAATTATTCTGGTTGTGCGCAAGGAAGCAGACGGCATTAAGCGCTATGTGCACCTTGGCACAGGCAACTACAACGATAACACGGCCAAACTTTATACCGATATGGGCCTGATGACAGCCAACGACCAGTTCGGCAGCGACGCTTCGGCGTTCTTCAATGTACTGTCCGGTTATTCGGACCCGCCGGTATGGAACAAACTGGTTATGGCGCCGCTCGGCCTGCGCAAAAAGATTTATGAACTTATCGACAACGAAATCAGCATTGTTAAAAAAGGCGGCACCGGGCATATCATTGCCAAAATGAACTCGCTGATTGACTACCCCGTTATTCAGAAACTGTACGAGGCTTCCATGGCAGGCGTTAAAATAGACCTTATTATCCGCGGTATCTGCGGCCTGCGCGCTGGCATGGACGGCATCAGCGATAACATTACCGTACGCAGCATTGTCGGCAGGCAGCTGGAACACAGCCGTATCTTCTGGTTCCAGGGAGGCGGCAAGGAACAGCTTTTCCTATCCAGTGCAGACTGGATGCCGCGTAACCTTAACGACCGCGTTGAACTGTTCTTCCCGGTTGAAACGCCGGCGCATATTGAGCGCATCAAAAAAGTGCTTGATTTGTACCTGCGCGATAACGTCGGCGCGCACATGATGCAGTCCAACGGTACTTACCGCCGCGTTACCAACCGCCTGGAACCTGTTGGCGCACAGAGTACGCTGTATGAATGGGCACTTTTAACGGCAGCTGCCGACAAGATTCCCATGCAGGACCGCCTGCGCCCGATGTATGACCGCGACAAAGCATAACTGGCGGTAAGCCCTGCAATATGGTATAATGTAACATATCAAACAATTGCGAGGCTGACATGGATACAGAAATTTTACAACATATCGGGCATAGCCTGTACAATACCAAACGCTTGAAAGAATGGAAAAGGTACGTTGTTTTCCGTTCCCGCTGCATGCTGCACAGCGAGCAGATTGGCGGCCTGCTGGATTTCTTTGCGGCAACGCCGCTGCGCCGCGATATGCTGCGCCATACAACAAGTTTTGTGGAGCAGGCGACAAGGCAGTTCTTTTACAAAAACTCCACCTATGATGAACGCATCAGCCTTGTTAAAGGGCATGTGGAATTTTTGGAAAGCAAGTTAACCGAAGACGCTCTGCGCAGGCTTTATGCAGAAGGAGAAATGCTGCGCCTGTGGGAAGACAGCTACGAAGAAAAGCCGCTGACGCTGGAATTATGGTTCCACGCCGGGCAGCGCAAGGAAGGCTGCCTTTCGCTGGTGCTGATGTGGGATAAAGAAGCGCTGTACCAGATTATGTTCTGGCTGGCGCCCGGTAAAAACGGCGAACCGGCGCTGTGGATTGGCGCATTGCAGGGAACTCCCAACGGCTCGGAGGTTATCAAAGGGCTGACCAAAGCCTTTTACGGCTACCGTACCAAAAACCTTATTTTTTACGGTATCCGCAACGTGGCGGCGGCATTGGGCTGCGAAAGTATTTACGCCGTCAGCAACGAAGGCTATTACGCCATGAACCATATCCGCGTGGACCGCAAACTGAAAACTTCGCTGGATGCCTTCTGGCAGGAATGTGAAGGAACGCAGCTTGACGACAAGCGTTTTTACAAAATACCAATTCCCGAATACAGAAAATCCATGGAGGAACTGAAGCCTTCCAAACGTGCCCAGCACAGAAGGCGCTTTGCTAAAATGGACGAAATGAAAGATGCCGTAGCGGCAAGTTTTGCAAAATATTTAAAATAATAAATAAAACCGGGCTTTGCGCTTATGCTTGCCCGGTTTTCAATTAGTTTACTGTTTTTTTAAGCCTTTTTATGATATAATTAATATATATTTTTGCACGGAGGTAATGAAATGAAACAAAAACTCCTTACTTTATTTTTAACGTTAACACTTACTGTTACATCTGCCTTTCCGGGCGTAGCTTTAGCCGCAGCAGGTGACGAAATTTCCGCCAGCGCTGCCATTGAAGCCTCCGCTGCGCCGAAAACAATGTCTGCCAGCGAAAAACTTGGTGCGCTGGAAGTTACATTATATGGTACGGAACAGGCAGGCGCACTGGTCAGCAGAATGGACAGCCTTGAAGATGACGTTTACGGCACCATTACCACTGACCCTATTTTAAATAGAGTTAATAATTTGTATGATTATATCAACGGTTATGCCGGCAGCGGCGAAGCAAGCTTTTTAACCAAGCTGAATGCCGTTGAATGGCAGTTTACCGAAAGTACGGCAGGCGGCCCGGCCAAAAGCCGCATTGAAGCACTGGAAACCATGCTGAACGGCGAAGTTGGCGCAGGCTCTCTTGCTGGACGCCTTGAAGCACTGGCAAACCTTGCTTTCCAGGACGGCATTGTTGTTGTGGAAACCGTAACTCTGCCGAAAGATTCCGTAATCAAGCTTGAATTTGCCGAAGACCTCAGCAGCAAAACCGCAAAAGCAGGCGATGTTGTAAAATACAAAGTTGCCGACAATGTTTTTGTTAACGATGTGCTTGTGCTTCCTAAAGGCGCTGAAGGCGTTGGCAAGGTAACCAAGGTTGTAGGCCCGCGTATGTTCGGCCAGGATGCCCGCATTGATGTTGACTTTGGCTTTATTTACGCTATTGATAATACCCGCGTTAAAGTATTTCTCGGTGATGTTGCCAAACAGGCAGCCGAAACAGTTGCCGGTGCAGCCGGTGCCGCTATCGGCGGTATGGTAGTGCTTGGCCCGGTAGGTATTATCGGCGGTGCTTTTGTAACCGGCAAATCCGTAAATATTCCGGCAGGCTCCACCACCTTTGTACAGGTTAAAGCCGATACCGATATTCAGGGTATGGTTTATCAGGGCAGCAATTAATTAAATAACGGTAAAAATAAACCCCGTTGTCAGTTCTTTGGCAACGGGGTAATTTTTTGTTTAAAATTTTATTCGGCGGTAGCCAGCATTAATTTAATGCGGTTTTCCTGATTTACTTTAGAAGCGCTGGAATCGTAGTCGATAGGCAGGATATTGGCATTTTCGGCAATTTCCTTGATTTTGTTAAGCATGCCGCGCCCGGCTATGTGGTTAGGCAGGCAGCCGAAGGGCTGTGCGCAGACGATGTTCTCGTACCCGGCCCGCACCAGCTCGATCATCTCGGCAGTGAGGAGCCAGCCCTCTCCCATCTTGTTGCCGGTGGAGATGACGCCGTCCGCCAGCTTCACCAGCTCCCGGAAGGGCAGGGGCGCGTGAAAGCCGTTGTCCTTCAGGACCTTGATCATCACCTTCTCCATGCCCTCGATGTAATCCAGGATCACATCGGACACATGCTTTTCCAGGAAGGTGCCGCCGTACAGCCGGGCGGTCTCAGAGGGGTTATAGGCGCAGTACTGCACGAAGCCCATGAGCCCCGGCAGGTTCACCTCGCAGTCCTGAGAGGCCAGGAACTTCTCCAGGTCGTTGTTGCCTAAGGGAGAGTACTTCACGTAGATCTCCCCCACCACGCCGACTTTGACCTTGGGCACACGGTGGACGGGGATGGCGGCGAAATCCTTGGCGATCTTGGGCATGGCGGCCTTGATCTCCCGGCCGGACCAGCCCTTGTCCTCC
>ENA-ORNG01000539-ORNG01000539.1-human-gut-metagenome-genome-assembly--contig:-NODE-539-length-32416-cov-7.431507_pt1 | contig 32416 bp, 21 predicted proteins | sample MGYA00242113_ERZ509018 | MGnify/ENA primary metagenome ERZ509018 (study PRJEB26280, sample SAMEA2338711) | human gut metagenome | biome: human gut; feature: human-associated habitat; material: faeces... | reverse complement strand
CGGGAGTTTCATTAGGTATCACATGGATACTTTTTGTGGGGATTGTATTCGGGCATTTTGATATGACTCTGAATGAACACTTGCTTCATTTTATGAAAGAGTTCGGTCTGATCTTGTTTGTTTACTCCATAGGGCTACAAGTGGGACCCGGTTTCTTTTCTGCTTTCAAAAAAGGCGGACTTACCTTGAATCTGTTGGCTATGCTGGTCGTTTTTCTGGGAGTAGTCATCACGATTATATTACATTTTGTCACGGGTACGCCTATCACTACTATGGTCGGTATCCTTTCCGGTGCGGTAACAAATACTCCGGGACTTGGAGCTGCCCAGCAGGCAAACAGTGATTTGAACGGAATAGATGCCCCTGAGATAGCATTGGGATATGCGGTTGCTTATCCACTGGGTGTAGTCGGCATTATCTTGTCATTGATAGCCTTGAAATATATTTTGCGTATCAATACCAAGACAGAAGAGGCGGAAGCTGAACGTGGACTGGGACACATACAGGAACTCACTGTGCGTCCTATTTCGTTTGAAATCCGTAATGAAGCTATCGACGGAAAAAAGATAAAAGATATACGTCCGCTGATGAACCGTGATTTTGTGATTTCGCGTGTACAGTATCATGACGGGCAAGGAACGGAATTGGCTAATTCAGATACGGTATTGCATCTGAATGATAAAATTTTGGTTATCTCTACCCCTAAAGATATTGAAGCTATTAGCGTCTTCTTCGGTAAGCAGATTGATATGCAATGGGAGCAATTGGACAAGAAACTGATTTCCCGTCGTATCTTGATAACGAAACCTGAACTGAATGGAAAGATGCTTTCCCAATTGAAGATACGTAATAATTTCGGAGCCAGTATTACCCGGGTGAATCGTTCGGGAGTAGACTTGGTTGCTGCTCCGCAATTACAATTGCAGATGGGCGACCGTGTTACTATTGTTGGTAGCGAGCTGGCGGTTAGTCATGCGGAAAAAGTATTGGGAAATTCAATGAAACGCTTGGATCATCCTAATCTGATACCTATATTCTTGGGGATAGCGTTAGGATGTATCCTGGGTAGTACACCTTTCGTATTTCCGGGCATTCCACAGCCGGTAAAGTTAGGATTGGCGGGCGGCCCTCTTATTGTTTCCATTCTGATCAGTCGCTTCGGTCCTCAGTACAAAATGATTACTTATACTACCATGAGTGCCAATTTGATGCTGCGTGAGATAGGAATTTCCCTTTTCCTGGCTTGTGTGGGATTGGGTGCCGGTAAAGGATTTGTGGAAACGGTGATTTATGACGGTGGATATGTCTGGGTAGGTTATGGTGTTATTATAACTATTGTTCCTTTGCTGATAGCCGGGCTTGTCGGACGATACGTCTTTAAATTAAACTATTATACGTTGATCGGAGTATTGGGTGGCTCAACCACGAATCCGCCCGCGTTGGCGTATTCCAATGATCTGACTTCGTGTGATGCTCCTGCGGTGGGATATGCCACTGTTTATCCGCTTACCATGTTTTTACGTGTGCTTACTGCACAAATACTGATACTTGCATTAGCTTAATTCCTAAACTTTAATTGAATCAAACATTTTCTCTTTTAGCTTGTTCTTTACTCCCCGTAAGATTATCTTTGCGGGGAGTTTTTTTATGTGAAAGAAAAAATGTAGTAACCAAGATGTATACAAATAAAGTAAAGAGAATAGCTGCCGTTCATGACTTGTCTGGTTTTGGGCGTGTATCCCTTACGGTTGTAATTCCGATTTTGTCTTCCATGGGCTTTCAGGTTTGCCCTTTACCTACGGCTGTGCTCTCCAGTCATACGCAATATCCGGAGTTTTCTATTCTTGACCTGACGGATGAAATGCCTCGAATTATTGCCGAATGGAAAAAGCTGGATGTACAATTTGATGCTTTCTATACAGGATATCTCGGAGCTCCGCGTCAGGTACAGATTGTTTCGGATTTTATTGATGACTTCCGCCAGCCGGACAGCTTGGTGGTAGTTGACCCCGTATTGGGAGATAACGGACGGCTATACACAAACTTTGATGAATCAATGATTCGCGAAATGCGCCACCTGGCAACGAAGGCGGATGTGATCACCCCAAATCTCACTGAACTTTTTTATCTGATGGACAAGCCTTATAAAGCAGATAATACGGATGAAGAATTGAAATCTTACCTTCGTCTTTTGTCTGATGCAGGCCCTCAGGTGGTTATAATAACCAGCGTTCCTGTTCATGAAGAGAGTCACAAAACCTCGGTATATGCTTATAATCGGGTAGGGGATCGATATTGGAAAATTACTTGTCCGTATTTGCCGGCCCATTATCCGGGAACCGGGGATACTTTTACAAGTGTCATAACCGGTGCTTTATTGCAAGGGGACAGTCTTCCTATTGCTTTGGACCGTGCCACGCAATTCATTCTTCAGGGCATTCGTGCTACTTTTGGGTATGAGTACGACAATCGGGAGGGTATTTTACTGGAAAAAGTACTGCACAATCTGGATATGCCTATCCAAAGCGCCAGCTACGAATTGATTTAAAATGTAGTTATGTTACTCGTTGGCGGAATTTATTTCTTTTTGACGGGTTATGAATATAATTCACCACAGAGTAACACAGAGTTTCACGGAGTTCTATTCTTTTGATTTCAAATTGATTAAACTCCGTGAAACTCTGTGTTACTCTGTGGTGAAAATTCATTACTATACCGAAATGAATAAATTCCGCCAACAGGTTTATGTTATTTGTTTGGAAGTGAAGCTTTTAATAAGATAGGTACTTCTGCCGGTTCATTTGCCACTTGTATTCCAGCTGCCGTCAGTGCTGCAATCTTTTCCTCGGCAGAGCCGGAATTACCGGAAATAATGGCACCTGCATGTCCCATTTGCTTTCCCGGAGGTGCAGATTGTCCGGCAATAAAAGCTACGACAGGTTTTGTTACGTGTTTCTTTATATATTCAGCCGCCAGTTCTTCTGCGTTTCCACCAATCTCACCGATCATGACGATGGATTCCGTATCCTTATCATTTTGGAACATTTCCAATAGTTCACGGAAGTAAAGTCCTACTACGGGATCACCTCCCATGCCAATAGCGGTAGATTGGCCCATGCCGTTGGCTGTAAGATGGTAAACAATCTCGTAAGTCAATGTTCCGCTACGGCTGATCACTCCGACATTTCCTTTTTTAAAAACGTTGCCGGGTAAGATTCCGGCCAGGCTCTTTTCCGGAGAAATTAAACCGGGGCAGTTCGGCCCGATCAGCATGGCTCCTTTCAGTTGAGTGAAGCGATACGCTTTGATTACATCGAGGGTAGGGATACCTTCGGAGATACAGATAATCAGTTTGATTCCGGCATCTGCGGCTTCCATGATAGCATCTGCCGCATAGCTGGCGGGAACAAAAAGAATGGAGGCATTGGCCTGCGTCTTTTCCACTGCCTCGTACATGGTGTTGAAAACGGGAAGCCCGTCTACGGTGCTGCCTCCTTTTCCGGGAGACGTACCACCTACCACATTCGTACCGTATTCTTTCATTTTCACAGCATGAAAATGTCCGTCTCTGCCCGTAATACCTTGTACCAACAGGCGGGTCGATTTATCAATAAGTATGCTCATAATGTTTCTCCTTTCACAGATTTTATTACCATCAGGGTGGCTTCATTCATGGTTTCCGCTACCTGAAAGCGGTTACTGTCTTTTAATAGTTTCCTGCCGATATTTTCATTGGTTCCCGTCAGTCTTACAATGACAGGAATTTCCGTTTGCAATTGGTCGAAAGCCTGTATCAATCCTATAGCTACATCGTCGCAACGAGTGATACCGCCAAATATATTGATGAAGACCGCTTTTACTTTCGAATCATTCAGCAGTATCTTCATGGCTTCAATCACCTTCACGGGGTTTGAACTCCCACCGATATCCAGGAAATTGGCAGGTGAACCGCCATATAACTTAATCATGTCCATGGTAGTCATTGCCAGTCCGGCGCCGTTTACCATGCAACTCCGTCCATACGTACATAGCTGAATCCTCTTTCTTTGGCTGTAGCTTCGAGTTGTTCCTCCGGTGTAGGTTCGAAAAGAGCATATATATCGGGGTGGCGGTAAAGAGCGTTATCATCGAACACCATCTTGGCATCAATGGCTGTAAGGGTACCTTTAGCCGTCAACACTAACGGGTTGATTTCAGCAAGCGAAGCATTGTTTTCCATGAAGGCTTTATAGAGATTCTGAAGGATGGAAGTCATACGCCTGGCTTGTTCCGCCTGGTCAAAAAGCATGAATGCAAAACTCTGTGCCAGATATTGATGCAATCCTATCAACGGGTCGATATTATAGCGAATGATTTTCTCCGGAGTGTTGCGGGCTACTTCTTCAATATCCATTCCTCCTGCCGCGCTCATGATAAGCACTACTGAACGCGTGTTGCGGTCAATGGTAAAACTGACATAATATTCAGCTGCGATATCTACAGCTTCGCTGATTAAAATTCGGGTTACAGGAAAACCTTTGATGGTCATTTTCAGAATTTCCCGGGCGTGCTGTCTTACCAGTTCTTCATTGTCAGCCAGTTTTATGCCTCCTGCCTTTCCTCGTCCACCGGTCAACACTTGTGCTTTCACAACTACTTTGTCCACTTCTAACTGCCGGAAAGCTTTTACGGCTTCATCGGGCGTATTGCATAACACATGTCGTTCTACCGGAATTCCATACTGGGAGAAGATTTCCTTTGCTTGATATTCATGTACTTTCATGGATCATGGATTATAGATTAGTATATGTCTCTAACAAATAAGATGGCTAAAAAGTTGTCAAATAAGTGATTAAGAACGAAAATAAGAAAAAGGATCGTTTCTGGTGAATGCTATTTGTTATAAGAAAAATATGGTAATAGCGATAAAAAATGACGTGTATTATGAAAAAAACTTGTTTTATACTGTGAACTTTTCTGCCTTTTTGGTTAATTTTGCATATTAATCTCATATTTTAATATTAAACCGTTGGGATTCCTTGTCAGATTCGGAGTCAGGAATCCTTGGATGATAACACACGAACTGTGATGAACAGGAGAAGATTTTATCAACAGAGAAAAACCTCCATGCTGTTTGCCATACTCGTATTTTTTACTCAGGTATGTGTAGCCCAGGCATATAAATATATAAGTATGGAGGATGGTCTGGGCAGTCAGAAAGTTTATCGTATCCTACAAGATTCTTTAGGATATATGTGGTTCCTTACTCAGGAAGGTCCGGACCGTTACAATGGCAAGGAAATCAAACACTATGAATTGACGGATAAGGGACAGAAGCTCAATATGCAGTTTAGCCTGAATTGGCTTTACATGGCTGACGACGGTGTGTTGTGGGGAACTGGACGGAAAGGCCGCATTTTCCGCTATGAGCAGGGACGGGATCGGTTCGAACAGGTGTATATGCCTCCTTTACCGGAAAAGGGAATCTCTTCGCCGAATATTACATATAGCTATATGGATCATTCCGGACGTATCTGGCTTTGCAGTAAAGAACAAATGGCATTGTTCGATACCCGCACAGGAAAGATATCGCAATTATCATCCAGTATAATCAGTAATGTCACTTCTATTGCCCAGATAGATAGGGAAAACTTCTTCATAGGTACGGAGTCCGGGTTGTATCGGGCGGTATTGGATGAGTCTCGTATGTTACTTTCGTGTACACCGGCATATAATCTTCATGCACCGGTGAGCGAGTTATTCTTTTCAGCTGCTTTGAAGAAACTGTTTGTCGGTACTTTTAAGCAGGGAGTGTGGATTTGTGATCTTGATACTTCTCAGGAAAACCGGTCGGATGAAACCCTTAGTGACGTGAATATCAAACGTATTATCCCCTTTGGGGAAAGGGAAATTCTGATAGCTACTGACGGGAAAGGAATCTATCGTATGAATATTGATACATGTTATGCAGTTCCTTATATTGTAGCAGATTATAATATCCATAATGGAATGAATGGCAACAATATAAACGATGTGCATGTAGACCATGAGGGTCGCATCTGGATTGCTAATTATCCCAGTGGAATAACCATCCGCGACAATCGTTACAGCGGTTACCGCTGGACTCGTCATTCGGTTGGAAACCGCCAGTCACTTGTCAATAACCAGGTGCATGATGTCATTGAAGATAGTGAGGGTGACCTTTGGTTCGGTACCAGCAATGGCATAAGTCTATATAGTTCCGCTACGGGGGAATGGCATTCCTTTTTCAGCACTTTTGATCATGAACTGGAAGATAAGAATCATATATTCCTGACACTTTGTGAAATCTCGCCCGGAATTATTCTGGCAGGTGGTTTTACCTCCGGTCTTTACCAGATAGATAAACGTGCCCTTACGGTTGACTATATTGCTTCTTCTCTTTTCTTTCATTTAGACCTGCGTCCCGATCAGTACATTCGTGACATAAGGAAAGATTCGGAAGGTAATATCTGGTCAGGCGGTTTTTATAATCTGAAATGTTTTGATCTTAAAAGTGGCAAATCCCGTCTGTATTCCGGTTTGAATTCTATTACCTGTATTCGCGAAAAAGACGATTCTTCGATGTGGATTGGCACTTCGGCAGGACTATATTTGCTAGACAAATTTTCCGGAAAATATCGCAGCATCGATATGCCTGTGGAATCTATGCATATCCATGCCTTGTATCAGGGAGACGATGGTGTGTTGTATATAGGTACCAGTGGTTCCGGGCTGGTGCTTTATAATCCCGAAGAAGAGGCCTTCGCTCAGTATTATACAGATAATTGTGCCCTTATTTCCAATAATATCTATACAATTCTTCCTAAACCGGACGGGGATTTATTGCTTAGTACGGAAAATGGAATTGTTCATTTTTCACCTCGTAGAATGTCATTTAATAACTGGACGCGTGAACAGGGGCTTATGAGTGTCTGTTTCAATCCCGGTGCCGGTATTTTGCATAGTAGCGGTCGTTTTGTCTTGGGAAGTAATGATGGGGTCATTGGTTTTCCTTCGGATATGCACATACCGGTCCCAACTTTTTCTCCGATGTTGCTTAGTGATTTGAATATATCCTATCAGCCTGTATATCCTGGTGATGAAGGATCGCCCTTGGAAACGGATATTAACGATACGAAAGTTTTGAAACTTAAATATGAACAGAACACTTTCTCACTGAGGGCTTCCTCCATTAATTACGACTATCCTTCTAATATTTTATACTCCTGGAGATTGGAGGGCTTTTATGATGAATGGACTACGCCTTCTTCCAACGGTCTGATGCGTTTCACCAATATCCCTTCGGGTAAATATATGCTTCATGTACGTTCCGTATCTAACGAAGAAAAGTATAAGAGTTATGAACAGCGCAGTATGTTGATTATCATATCTCCTCCGTTGTGGGCTACTCCGTGGGCTATAGCCGGTTATATTATGTTAGCTGTTCTGGTGTGTGTGATTCTGTTCCGCATCATTACACTGAGGAAACAGAAGAGGATTTCGGAAGAAAAGACACGCTTTTTTATAAATACAGCTCACGACATCCGTACACCTCTGACTCTGATAAAGGCCCCGTTGGAAGAACTACGGAACAAAGATATGGTGAATGAGGAAGGTAAGGGACATGTGAGCATGGCTCTGAGAAATGTGGATGTTCTTTTACGGCTTATAACAAATCTTATTAATTTTGAACGTATCAATACCTATTCATCACATATGTATATTGCTGAGTATGAATTAGGTACGTATGTGTCAGGCATTTGTGACACATTTCATGCGTATGCAAACATCAAGCATATCAGGTTGACTTACGAAAGTAATTTTCAATACCTGAACGTGTGGTTTGACAGGGATAAGATGGATTCTATCATGAAGAATATCCTGTCGAACGCCATGAAATATACACCGGAAAATGGGAACATATATGTCAGTGCATCAGAATATGAGGATGGTTGGGGCATTGAGGTGAAAGATACCGGAATCGGTATTCCCCGCAATGAACAGAAAGGACTTTTTCATACCTATTTTCGAGGTAGCAATGCCGTCAACTTGAGGGTTAGCGGTAGTGGAATCGGCCTGGCATTGGTGCATAGGCTGGTGCGTTTACATGGTGGAAAAATAACTATAGAGAGTACGGCGGAACAAGGTACACTGGTAAGAATCATTTTTCCTAAGGGGAACAAACATTTTCGTAAAGCCAGTATCATATCTGCAACTCCGGAGCGATCTATCAGCATGCCGGAAGTTGTTACTCCGGCACTTTCTGCCGTTGAGCCCAAGCAGAGTGATGCTTCTTCCCGACGTATCCTCATCGTGGAGGATAATGACGATTTGCGTATTTATCTGGTGAATACACTTGGTGAGGATTATCTGGTGCAGTCCTGTCACAACGGAAAGGAGGCTCTTGAAATTCTGCCTGAATTTAAGCCGGATCTTGTGTTGTCAGATATTATGATGCCGGAAATGTCGGGAGATGAATTGTGTGCCACCATTAAGGGTAATATTGAAACATCTCATATTCCGGTGCTTCTGTTGACTGCATTGGGTGATGAGAAAAACATGCTGGAAGGACTGAAGATAGGTGCGGATGATTACATGGCGAAACCTTTCAGCATCAGCATATTGAAGGCGAGTATCAACCGTTTGATTACCAATCGGATCTTATTGCATAAGAAGTATGGCAGTTCGGACTTTGAAACTGAAAAATGGCCGAAAGGGTGTCGGGATACACTTGACTGGAAATTCATAGCTTCCGTCAGGGAAAATGTGGAGAAGAACATGGCCGATCCGGATTTTACGGTAGATATGCTTTGTTCGCTTCACCACATGAGCCGCAGTAGTTTCTATAATAAAGTGAAAGCATTGACTGATTGTTCTCCGGCAGATTATGTACGTCTCATCCGTATGCAGTATGCTGCCCGAATGTTGAAAGAAGGCGAACACTCTATTACGGAAATAGCGGATATGACCGGGTTCTGCGATGCAAAATATTTCAGAGAGGTATTCCGGAAGCATTTCGGGGTCAGTCCGAGCGAGTATAGGGGAAAAGGGACGGTAGAAAAAGAAAATTCAGATTTAAAGCAAGATAATGATGGGAGTATGTCAAAATGAAGTTTAGAATGCAAATTACATGAATTACACAAATGATTCTTTTTTTTTATCCTTCTGATAATCAGAACTTATCTGATTTGTTGTTTGTGTAATTCATGTAATTTGCGTTCTTTTATTCTGTTTTGGCACATTCTCTTATATTGTGGCATTGACAAGTAAGTTGATAAGTACTTGTGAAAGTCGGTTACGTTCGGTTTGTACATGGCACTCGGTAACTCCGGGAATAAATTTCAGGACAACATTCGGTTGTAGTCTGCGTCGTACTGTTCTTTCTACGTCTCTTGCCAGTCCGTTCAAGTTAACGTTCTGGTAATTGAAATCAAGAGTATTTGCCTCTATTTTCGACAGATCCAGAATGTCGCTGATAAGTTGTAGGAGAAGCTGGTTGTTATTCTCTATGATACTGATGAACTCTTCCCGTTCATGTTCATCCTCAGTGGTGGTCAGCAGGCTGGAGAAACCTATGATGGCATTCAATGGTGTGCGTATTTCGTGGCTCATATTGGCAAGGAAAGCGGACTTCAGCCGGTTGGATTCTTCCGCGCGGTCCTTGGCTGAAAGCAGTTCGTTTTCCATTGTTTTCCGTTCGTTGATAATCAGTGAGGAACCGACTAAAGTCAGCGGCTTTCCGTTTTTGTCTCTTGTTTCTACGGCTGCTTGTGCTTCTACCCAGTCTATTTTCCAATGTTTTCCATCATTGGCCAGTACACGGTACTCTTCTTTCACTTTCTCTATTTTTCCGTCTGCCAGGTCGCGGTAGGCCTGTATCACGCGTGGACGGTCTTCTTTGATAATTTTGGCGAAATATTGTTTGTCCGATACGCTCAACTGATCTTCGCTGATGCTGCCCGGCATGGCTGCCATGGCAATGGGGCGGTTAAGGTCGCACAAGATGGTATGGTCTTTCAAGTTCCATTTCCAAGGTACAATGTTGGCTACTTCCAGTGCCATGGAAAGTTTATGGTTCGTGGCGCTTAGCATTTGCTGTGCATTGTGCAACTCGGTGCTGTCCATGCAGAACACATCGACCATATCCGGTTCAGTGGAGCAATTCAGGACAACATCATAGAAGGTGTTGACGGTTTTAAAATAATATGGGAATGTGATCGATTTCTTTTCTTTCAAGGTGATACTCATGAAATGGGTGAATTCCGGTAAAGATTCGGGAAAGATTTCGGAGGCCCTTTTCCCTATTATATCGGATTTTTTAAAAAAACATCGTTCGAAATAACGGTTGACATCCTGATAAATGCTGTCTATAATATTTCCTTCTTTATCCCATATTACTTGTTCCTTCATGTAAAGAATCGGCATATTATCCACCAGGTTGATATATTGTGCGTTTGTTTCTATTTCATTTTGTTGGGCTCGTCTCAGGACTTTCAGCATCTGAATGCGTTTTTGTTGTGTTACAGCCATCAGTGCGAAGGCCATGAGCACAATCAGGATAAACCATTTGTATTTGTTCAGAAAGTGGACAGGCTTGTCATAGAAAATGGTGTCATCGGGGCATCGCTTGGGGTCGAGCCCTTTATTTATGAGTCTGGTATAGTTGAAGGTGGGGTGTGCTTCCTGAGGCTCATAGAAAGGAATGTCACTGGCTCTTTTTCCACCGAGGATGTCGTCAATTGTTTTCAATAATTGCTTGGTGAAGGCTTGTTCATTGTACATGTATCCTCCTACCATACCTCCGTCGTCCATACCTGCATAGCGGATGGTGAAAAGAGGGGCGGAGATGCTGGAAATGCTTCTGTAAGCGTTTATCAGAAAGCTGTCCGAGGTGAAGGATTCGGTGAACCAAGTGGATACCAGAAAGCCTGTAGTCTTGTCTGCCTTACGTACAGCATTATATAACTGGTGCAGAGTATTGGTGCGTGAAGAGATGTATTTATATTCCAGTTGCGGATATTTTGTTTGGATCAATTCCCGCAGTCGTTGGTCATATTCGGGATTGGGATAAATCCCGTCTCCCAAAAAGATGAGTCTTTTCATGCCGGGAATCATTTGCAGCATCAGTTCCACACTTTCTTCCAGATAGATAGGGGTATGCATGTAGGTGAAATTGTATTCTTGGGCCAGTTCGCTCATGTGTGTCTTTTCTTTGGGAGTGACTGTATCTCTCTGCCTGTAGAATATTTCAGGATACACATAGGGGTCTGCCCCGCAGACAATAGTAGGTACGGTACCCCATAAAGCTTGTATCTCTTCTCTGAAAATCAGACTCATGCTTCCTACAAATACCAATAGACGGGGAGGGGTGGAGCCATATCTTGAGGAAAGTGTTTCTGAAAACTTTTCTATTTTAGCAGAATCGCCTACCATGAATAAATTCAGATGTTCTATGTAGGCGTCTATATTTTTGGTTCCGGCTAGTTTATGGACAATGGGGGTGGTAATGCTGTTGCTCCATGGAGAAGATTCGTTATAGCTGTTTAAAATCAGCACATATTCTTCGTTCCCGGTACGATCCTGTGCATTGGCAGCTTCACAGGTGAATGAGAAGATGGTACATATATAGGTATATATCAGCAGCCATTGAATATAGCCTATACGGATTCTCCTACGATTTTTATCCATTATTGTTTTCTACTCTTCTTTAAATATATCGCTCTGATGCTTGTGATGAAACAAATGTACTATTAAATCAGGGAGTGGACGAAGAAAAATAAATGTTTAACAAATATTAAAAGAAACGCACTGAAGTGGGGAACTTCCTGTATGTCCAGGTGTGAACATTTTAAACGGGAACTTTGGCCAACTTATATGGCAATGATTTAAAATGCCGGTGAAAGGCAGGAAAAGAGGGAGGATGAGAAATATCTTTTGCGTTATCTCTTTTATATCTGAAGAAATAGCTTTATATTTATCCCCTCATCTTATTTTAAGGTAGTTATGGAATATCACTTAAGTACTAAATTGAATGGAAATATAGCAATGACTTCCTGTTTCCATGAAAACTCCTTTTTGCAACGTGACGGGAGTCTTTATAAATTTATATGGGTGCGGCATGGAACGCTGGATGTGGAAGTGGATCATGTGGTGATGCATCTGGAAAAAGAGGAAATGATTTCGCTCACTCCTTTGCATCATGTGCAGATAAGGGGAGTGGACGGTGAATACCTCACTTTTCTATTCAATAGTAACTTTTATTGTATTTACGGGCATGACAGCGAGGTGTCTTGTAACGGATTCCTGTTTAACGGTTCTTCCCGTGTCATGCGTTTGAAGCTTTCGCCTTCCCAGTCGGCCCGTCTTGACAGTATTGTCGATATTTTCAGAGGGGAGTGTGAAATACAAGACAACTTGCAGGAAGAAATGTTGCGTATTATTCTGAAACGTTTCATTATCACTTGTACCCGCATAGCCCGTGAAATGTTTGATGTAGACCCGGGGCGTGAGAACACGTTTGATGTGATTCGTCAGTTTTATGTGCTGGTTGACAGTCATTTTAAGGAGAAGAAGCAAGTGCAGGATTATGCTGATATGTTGTGTCGTTCTCCCAAGACCATTTCCAATCTCTTTTCCCTTTACAGGCTTTCTTCTCCTTTGCGTGTCATTCATGAACGCGTGGATGCGGAAGCCAAGCGCCTGTTGCTTTATACGGGCAAGAGTGCGAAGGAAATCAGTGAGATTCTGGGATTTGAGGATTTGGCTACATTTAGCCGGTTCTTTAAGAAAATGAACAAGGAGAGCCTTTCGGAATACCGGAAAAGAGAGAAACGGGAATAATTGCCAACCTATATGGGGGAATTGCCATTTACTGGAGAGGGAAAACTGCCGACCTTTGCACCAGGAAGTTAAATCTTTTAATAATGAAAGCAATGATGACAAAATTAAAATCTCTGTTTGTTGCGTTTTTAACAATAGCAGCATCTGCCCAAAAACTGGGTATCAATCTTATCCGTGTGGCAATCCTTGTAATTTTTGTATGGATTGGCGGTCTGAAATTCTGGAATTATGAAGCCGAAGGAATTGTGCCTTTTGTGGCGAACAGTCCCTTTATGAGTTTCTTTTATACCAAGGACGCTCCTGAATATAAAGAATATAAGCTGAAAGAAGGCGAATTCGATGAAGCGAAGCACCAGTGGCATGAAGAGAACAATACTTATGGGTTTTCTCATGGATTGGGTATTTTGATTATGGGAATCGGTATCTTGACGTTTTTAGGTATCTTCTCTCCGAAAATCGGTTTGGTAGGGGCCGGACTGGCTATTGTCATGACACTGGGCACTTTGTCTTTCCTTGTGACAACGCCTGAGGTGTGGGTCCCCGATTTGGGAAGTGGCGAACAGGGGTTCCCTCTGCTGACGGGCGCCGGCCGTCTGGTCATTAAAGATACTGCTATTTTGGCAGGAGCTGTTGTTGTTCTTTCGGATAGTGCGAGAAGGGTATTGAACCAGTTGAAAAAGTAAAGTTAGAAAGACCGGTCACGGACATGCCCTTTTATAGGGGTGTATATGGATGTATTCCAGCGGGAGGCAAGTATTTCCTGCAAGACATAACTATCTATGAGGCAAGTTGTATCCTGTGTCATCTTGCTGTCTGTCAGCTATTGATAATGAATGCAAATTTGGCAGATTCTGCGGTTAACCCCTGTTAAGTGCTTATCTATCTGTGTTAAAAGAGGAAAAAAATCTCTGACAAACGGTACAACCGTACAATATTTGTCATTACATTAGCGTCAGAAATGTTAAACCAAACTTGAAATTAACAAATTAATAGATATTAAGTTATGAAACAAGCAACTAAAATGGTACTAGGCGCAGCAGCAATTGTAGCAGTCAGCGCAGGTGTAGCAGGAGTAACGACTTATTCTATGTTGAAACCCGAGCCAAACAAAAGCGTGGCCTTTAATGATGTGTTCCAACAAAATCCGAATACAAGACTTGCCGCGCTGGACGCCACCCAAATGCAACCGGTGGATTTGACTCAGGCAGCGGAAAATTCAGTGCATGCAGTAGTTCATATAAAGTCAACTCAAGAATCAAAAACTCAGACAGTTACCGTTCGTGATCCGTTCTATGATTTCTTTGGTGATATTTTTGGGAATGGCAGAGGCGGCGGTCAGCAGCGTCAGGTGCAGACTCCTGAAAGAGTGGGATTCGGTTCCGGAGTGATCATCTCGAAAGATGGATATATTGTAACGAATAACCATGTAATTGATAATGCTGATGTGATCAGTGTCAAACTGAATGACGGACGTGAATATAAAGGACGTGTAATCGGCACAGATCCCAGCACGGATTTAGCGTTGGTTAAAATTGAAGCGGATGAACTTCCCACTATTCCCGTAGGCGATTCGGAGGCTTTGAAAGTGGGCGAGTGGGTATTGGCTGTAGGTAATCCGTTTAATATGACATCTACAGTAACCGCCGGTATTGTGAGTGCCAAGGCACGTTCTTTGGGCGTATATAATCAAGGTGTGGAGTCATTCATCCAGACGGATGCAGCTATTAACCAAGGTAACAGTGGTGGGGCATTGGTCAATGCAAAAGGAGAGTTGGTAGGTATCAACTCGGTGCTTTATTCACCGACAGGAGCTTATTCCGGATACGGTTTTGCCATCCCTACCAGTATTATGAAAAAGGTAATAGCCGATTTGAAAGAATACGGAACCGTTCAGCGTGCGGTATTGGGTATCAAGGGTACTCCGATTAATGATGACCAGCAGATGATGCCGGAAGAAATCAAGAAGAAAGTGAAGGAACTGGGTGCTACCGATGGTGTGCTGATAGCTGAGGTGATTGATGGAGGTTCTGCGGCTGGTAACTTGGAAGTGGACGATGTCATTATCGGTATTGACGGAAAACGTGTGAAGAACTTTGCAGAGTTGCAGGAAGGGTTGGCTAAACACCGTCCGGGTGACAAAGTAACCGTCAAGGTGTTGCGTGACAAGAAAGAAAAGGATATCGAGATGACTTTGAAAAATGCACAGGGAACAACGAAAGTGGTGAAGAGTGCGGGCATGGATATCTTGGGCGCAGCGTTCCGTGAAGTTCCTCAGGAATTGAAGAGACAATTGAACTTGGGATATGGTGTGGAAGTCACAGGTGTGACAGACGGTAAAATGAAAGCTGCCGGTATCCGTAAAGGCTTCATCATCCTGAAGGCAAATGGACAACCTGTCAAATCAGTAAATGATTTGGAAGATGTGCTGAAAGCTGCTACCCAGTCACCGGATCAGGTATTGTTCTTGAGCGGTATGTTCCCGTCAGGTAAACGTGCGAACTATGCAGTAGATTTGATACAGGAATAAGGATATTTTTAAGGTAGAAAGTTTCAATAGGTAAAGTTTAGAGGATGCACGGTAAGGGACACTTCCGTGCATCCTGATTTTATAATCAAACAGGATTGATATGCTGGAAAGAAGCATTGTAAACGGAATTTCGGGGATGATGGGAACACAAGTTTGATTTTTAGTATGTTTTTATCCGATAGTAGAGTCGTGTAACTATTAATTTGCGTCATAGGTGTTTGCGTTCCCGTCCGGCCGGAAAACGGAGGACATAAATCAATTCTGTTTCACGATAAGATAAGAGCTGTTGACAGGTCTATCCTTACGCTATATCATGGAATAATCTCTATTAAGTAAGCTGATAAGATCAATAAAGAGAAAGATATAACCCTATTTTCGCAAAATATTTAGGAAAAGAAGGACAAAGATAGTCTTTTTTGATTTATTAGCTAATATTTTTCAAACAAAAATGGATGTATTCCATTTAATGTTGTAAATTTGCATCCCAAATTTGTTTTATAGAGAATGAGACAATTAAAGATTACCAAAAGTATCACTAACCGAGAGAGCGCATCTCTGGATAAGTATTTACAGGAAATAGGCCGTGAAGACCTGATTACTGTAGAGGAAGAGGTAGAGCTCGCTCAGCGTATCCGTAAAGGCGACCGGGTAGCATTGGAAAAACTGACACGTGCCAACTTGCGTTTCGTCGTGTCTGTAGCCAAGCAGTATCAAAATCAGGGGTTAAGTCTTCCTGACTTGATTAATGAAGGCAACCTGGGATTGATTAAAGCAGCTGAAAAGTTCGATGAGACCCGAGGCTTCAAGTTTATCAGTTACGCCGTATGGTGGATTCGTCAGTCTATTCTCCAGGCATTGGCAGAACAGTCACGTATTGTCCGTTTGCCGTTGAATCAGGTAGGCTCGTTGAACAAGATCAGCAAAGCCTTCTCTAAATTCGAACAGGAAAACGAGCGTCGTCCTTCTCCGGAAGAACTGGCCGATGAACTGGAAATACCTGTAGACAAAATCTCGGACACGTTGAAGGTTTCAGGACGCCACATTTCTGTAGACGCTCCTTTTGTGGAAGGAGAAGACAACAGTTTGTTGGATGTGCTTGTGAACGACGACTCGCCTATGGCAGACCGTTCCTTGGTTAATGAGTCACTTGCGAGGGAAATTGATAGAGCACTCTCTACGCTGACCGAAAGGGAGAAGGATATTATCCAGATGTTTTTCGGTATTAATACGCAGGAAATGACGTTGGAAGAAATCGGCGATAAATTCGGCCTCACTCGTGAGCGCGTACGCCAGATTAAAGAGAAAGCCATTAGAAGATTGAGACAAAATTCGCGTAGCAAGCTGCTTAAGTCTTATTTAGGGTAAGAAAGATTCGGTTTCCGAAAAGAAAACAAAGCACAAGATGGAAGGTTACTCCCGTCTTGTGCTTTTGTTCATAATATACCAATAATGCCCATTGGCTGCGCTATGTGCCACATGGTAATGGGCACATCAGCAAATTATTATAGTTAATTAATCTATTACTTTTTCGTATTTGTCCGTAAATAACTATTTTTGTCCTCTAATAAAATTATAAAATTAGAATTATGAAATCCATAAAGATTCTGTGCTCTTTATTATTGGTACTGATGGTATGCTCGGCATTCTCATTGAAAGGAAGTAAAGGTAAATCCGTTTATATAGTAGGTGTATCCGCATCGTTTACAGATTCATTGGTTTATTTCACGGAAATCCAATTGCTGGACAGTGTAAGGCTGGATAAGAACAAGATGTTGCCGGAACGCTCACAATACAGTTATCAGCTGAAAAATTATTTGGAAAACGAGGAAGGGCTGACGAACCGCACTTGCTTTGTTTATTTCTCGAACAGCAGAAAGAAACTGCAGAAGACCATCAATAAGATGAAGATCAAGTATCAAAAAGGAAAGATCTTGCTGATTCGCGAAGTGAACCCCAATGCATTCAAGTTCAAGAAACCGGAAGAGTGATCCTTTTCTTATGAAAAAGATTCTATTTATATTTTTAACAGCCTGCTTTTTCTTCTCTTGCGAGAAGGAAACAATCGTGATTCCTCAGCAACATGCCGGAAGAACGGTCCTGGCTTTCTTTTGGGCGGATAACAGCTTGAATTCCAATTTGCGTAATAATATTCGGACGATGATGCAGGGGCTTCAGGCTATGAAGGATTCGGCTGCTTTGTTGGTATATTGGGATGGTGAGGCTTCGGATATCAGTTGGCCGGAGCCTTGTATCGTTGAATATGTGACTAATGGTCAAGGGGGGATCAACAGTATGTCCAAAGAAGCGGTCAATGCGATGATCGCGGATCAGGACATGTCGGTTCACGACTTGATAAGTATTGGCAATATCAGAAAAAAATATTCCCCTCAGACATCGACGGAGAAAACCGTCATGCAGACAGTGATAGGTGATATGATGAGTGTTTATCCGTCGGAAAGTTATGGAATAATCTTTGGTTCTCACGGTTCAGGATGGTTGCCCACTATTACCGGCACCCGTTCTATAGGTCAAGATGGCGGCCGGTATTCCAGTGACACAGCGTTGATACCGGAATTGGCGGAAGTGCTGCGTACGGTAAATCCTCAAAAGTTTGATTTTGTCTTGTTTGATGCGTGTATGATGGGGTGTGCCGAAGTGTATTATGAGCTGAAGGATGCTGCCAAATATTGCATCGCTTCTGTACTTGATATACCGGCAGCCGGATTTCCTTATGCAAGTGTGATGCCTTATTTGTATGAAAATGCGATCAAGGAGTATTTGAAGCCAATCTGTAAAGATTATATAGATTATTATAACTATAATGGTTGGGGAACCATTTCGGCAGTGGATTGCAATCAGATGGAAGGTTTGGCGGAAGCGGTCAGAAGTGTGATTTTGTCCAATCAGGATAGCCTGAAGAACGTGGATATAGCTGATTTGCAGCAATATGGCAAAGGCAGCAGCAACTTCAAAGGATATGCCTATGATATGTTACAGTTTATTGAAAAATTGTGTGGAGGAATGGCTCCAGACGATTTTACGCAACAATTAAAGAAGACGGTCATTTATACAGATTATACTCATGATCCCACCTCATCCTTGTACAGAATAGATGGGGATAACTACAGTGGAATGGGTATGTATATCCCCAATTCATTCACCACTCCCAAATATTTGCTTTGGAACAATTATTTCAAGTCTTCCATAGCGTGGTATCATGCATCCGGATGGGCTGAAACGGAATCTATTTGGGGGAATTGAAGGAGAATGCAGCCAGTTGCTTTTTACTTGATCCCGAATAATAGATATAGCGGATGGAAGTACCGAATTTCCGGTATTCTTCCATTTCCACCGAGTTGTCTACTGCATTCTGCAGGGCTTGTTTAAAGGCGGCATAATGGGTGTTCATATAAGTGGCGTTGTCCAGTTCTCCTGTAACACTGTAGAAATAGCTCACACTATTATCTTTCTCATTATAACGGGTGCTGTCCAGTGTAATCGTTTCGTTCATACGTGTGGGGCAGGACCGGTTGGTCTTTTCGGCTGTCTGTTTGAATTTACGGACTTGTGAACGGTGGTTATTATTACATCCTGCCAAAGTAAGGATGCCTAGGGCCGCTATTATAACTGTTTCTCTTTTCATTATAAATCGGTATTTTGAAGCGAAAGTAAACTATAAGTTTGAACAAAGCAAATGGATTTTTGTTTTTTATTAGTAAGTTTGTGCAAACAAAAAAAGTAAAACATGTCTCGCATTATAGATGAATTAAAACGTACGGACCACAAGCGTTATCTGGGTGGTCTTGATTTCTTTAAATATATTGGTCCCGGATTACTGGTTACTGTAGGTTTTATTGATCCGGGAAACTGGGCCTCGAATTTTGCAGCCGGTTCCGAATTTGGTTACGCGTTGTTGTGGGTGGTGACCCTGTCTACCATTATGTTGATTGTGTTGCAGCACAATGTGGCCCACCTGGGCATTGTGACGGGATTGTGCCTGAGTGAAGCAGCCACGCAGTATTGTCCCAAGTGGATATCCCGTCCCATTTTGGGCAGCGCGGTACTGGCCTCCATATCCACTTCGCTGGCGGAGATATTGGGAGGAGCCATTGCCTTGCAGATGCTTTTAGGAATTCCCATAGCCTGGGGATCTGTTCTTACTACGATGTTTGTCGTCATTATGCTTTTTTCCAATTCATATAAAAAGATAGAAAGAGCCATCATTGCTTTTGTATCCGTAATCGGCCTTTCGTTTCTGTATGAGTTGTTTTTGGTAGATATTGACTGGCCTGTGGCGGTCCGTTCCTGGGTGGTTCCCGACATACCCCAAGGCAGTATGCTGATTATCATGAGTGTGCTTGGGGCAGTGGTTATGCCGCATAATCTTTTCTTGCATTCAGAGGTGATACAGAGCCACGAGTACAACAAGCAGGACGAGAGTTCCATTCGTAAAGTATTGAAATATGAGTTCTATGATACTTTGTTCTCCATGATTGTGGGATGGGCTATCAATAGTGCCATGATCTTACTGGCAGCCGCTACTTTCTTCCGTACCCAGACTCCGGTGGAAGAGTTGCAGCAGGCGAAGTCGTTGCTTGACCCATTGCTGGGCAGCCATGCCGGAATCATTTTTGCCCTGGCATTGCTGATGGCGGGGATTTCCTCCACCATAACCAGTGGCATGGCGGCAGGTTCTATCTTTGCGGGTATTTTCGGTGAGTCTTATCATATCAAGGATATTCACTCCAAGGTAGGTATTTTGATTTCTTTGGGGATAGCATTGGTTCTTATTTTCTTTATTGAGAATCCCTTTTACGGACTTATCATCTCTCAGATGATTCTGAGTATCCAGCTGCCTTTCACGGTGTTCCTGCAAGTAGGACTGACCTCTTCCAAACGGGTGATGGGCAAATATGCCAACTCCCGGTGGAGTTCATTCGTGCTTTATACCATTGCGGTGATTGTCTCCGCATTGAATATCATGCTGTTGCTCAGTTGAATAATGTGCGAATTTGCCCATGTGCCAATTGCCATGCGGGACCATAGCGCAGCACGTGGGCACATGGGCAAATTTTTTATTTCGTTTTGCTTTCCGAGATAATCAGCAGTTTGTCACCGGCATGCAGTTGCAGAGAGCCATTGGGGATCATGAATTCGTTCCCCCTTTTTACCAGCATCACCAGCATACCTTTAGGCAGATTCATATCCATCAGCCTGTCTCCCTTTGCCAGCATTTCCTCCGTCAGTACGATATCGCGGAGGTCTGTATTGATTTCCTCCGGTATCTCTACTCCGAAATCATTTCCTGTTTTTTCCAGTGGTGTATCCAGATGGAGTAATTTGGCCATCCATGAAATGGTCGTTCCTTGAACCACTAAAGACAATATGGTAATGAAAAATACGATATTGAAAATCTGGGTAGATCCCGGCACATCAGCCACTACCGGATAAGTGGCGAATATGATAGGTACTGCTCCGCGTAATCCCACCCAGGAAATAAACAGCCGTGAGCTGATGTTCATCTTTTTAAAGGGAAGAAGACAGAGCAGGACACTGAGCGGGCGGGCGAGTACAATCATGAAAATGCCGATCAAGGTTGCCGGTATGGCGATGGACAACATTTCATGGGGATTCACCAGCAATCCCAGGCTCAGGAACATGATAATTTGGAAGAGCCAGGTCATGCCGTTCATAAAAGTAGCGATCTCCTTACGGTTTACAATGCGTGCGTTACCCACCATCATTCCTGCTATATAGACAGCCAGATAGCCGTTTCCTTTACACAGGTCGGTCATGGTGAATGTGAAGAAAATAAAGCTCAGCAGCAAGATAGGATAGAGCGACTGGTTCTTCAAGTCAATCTTGTTGATGATTACTACCGCCAGTTTTCCCAGCAGGAATCCTGAGGCGCCACCCACAGCAAACTGAATCAGGAATGAAATCAGAATATCGTCTGCCCCCATGCCTGCCGATGTGATGAATTGTATCAGGACGATAGTAAGCATATACGCCATAGGGTCATTACTTCCGCTTTCCAGTTCCAGCATCGGGCGGAGGTTATGTTTCAGGTTCATGCTTTGCGAGCGCAGGATATTGAACACGGAAGCAGAGTCCGTAGAGGACATGGTAGCCGCCAGCAACATGGCCGTCATCAGGGACATGGTAATGCTGACATTCGAGAACCCGGAAATCCAATAAATAAAGAATCCGGTGAAAATAGTAGTAAGCAACACGCCGAAGGTGGAAAGCAGTATGCCTTGTGGCAATACAGGCTTGATATCCGAATATTTGGTATCCATACCCCCTGAGAACAGAATGATGCTAAGGGCCATCATGCCGATGAACTGTGCCTCGCCCGCATCATGGAATTGGAGTCCCAGGCCGTCGCTTCCGAACAGCATGCCGACCAATAAAAAAACAAGTAACGTAGGGATTCCGAACCGGTAGCCGGTCTTGCTCACTACAATACTTACGAACAATAGGATAGAACCTATCAAGAGAATGTTTTCTGCATTAAATATCATACTTCTGTGATCTTGTTTAATTTTTTAATATGATGTGCCAGCATCAGGCAGGCTGTGATAAATGCTAAAAGATCGGATACAGGCATACTGAGCCAAATGCCGTTCAGTCCCCACCAATAAGGCAGCAACAGCAGGCAGGGCAATAAATACAACAGTTGGCGGGACAAGGAGAGGAAGATAGAAATTTTCGCTTTCCCGATAGATTGGAAGAAACTGGAAATCACAATTTGTATTCCCACGAAAGGAAACATCAGGACTCCGATTTGCAACCCAGTGCGTGCCAATGCTGTAAGTTCTTTATCGTCTGTAAACATATTAACAACCAAATTAGGGAAAAGTTCGCTGAAAACAAATCCCAGCGAAGTGATGCACCCCCCTGCAATCATGCAATATTTCAACGTCTGCTTCACCCGGCCGAATTTGTGTGCCCCATGATTATAGCCCACAATCGGTTGCATCCCCATAGTCAGTCCCATGATAACCATTACAAACAACATCAGCAGACGGTTTAATATGCCGTATGCTCCGATAGCCAGATCGCCCCCGTAGAGCAGCAGGCTCTTGTTGAATATAATGACAATGGCCGAAGCGCAGACATTCATCAGGAACGGCGACATGCCGATACTGAAAATATTTTCTACGATCCGTTTCCTTAATTTGAATATCCCTTTCTTGAAACGGATATAACTTTTTTCCTGCATGAAATGGCTCAGCACCCATATCATGCCGGCAAACTGTGAAAGGATGGTTGCCGTGGCTGCTCCGCGGATTCCCCAGCCGAGCCAGAATATAAAGACAGGAGCCAAAATGATGTTGCACCCCACTGTCAGCATGGAGGACAGCATCGCTTTTCGGGGATAACCGGTGGCACGCATGATATTGTTCAGCCCGATCATTACATAGGTGACAGGACTTCCTATTAATATAATCTGCATAAAGTCGCGGGCGTATGGCAACGTGTCATGGCTTGCCCCGAAGAAGAACAGAATCTGGTCTAGAAACAGCAAGGTGATGCCTCCGTAGAAAATAGAATTTATCACACAGAGCACCGTTACGTTTCCCAGCACCTTCTCGGCGCCGTCCGTATCCTTCTGTCCCAGGCGGATGGACGATATGGTAGCCCCACCCACTCCGACCAATGTGCAGAATGCCACCAGCAGGTTCATCAGCGGAAAGGAGATAGCCAGTCCCGAGATAGCCATGGCCCCCACACCGTGCCCGATAAATACGCTATCAATAATATTATACAGTGACGTCAGTGTCATTCCGATGATAGCAGGGATAGAGTACTCTAAAAGCAGCTTTCCTACCTTTTCTGTACCCAGTATGTGCGGGTTGTTTTCTTTCATTCGCGTTTTTATTATTTTTAAGCTTTGCAAAGTTAGGAATATGGAGGATTATTCAGACCTTTGCGGCGTTAAATCAAACTAAAAGTAATATGAATTCAACAAAAAGCATTGCAGCTTTATTCGATTTTGACGGGGTGGTGGTAGATACGGAACCTCAGTATAGTATATTCTGGAATGAACAAGGACGGAAATACCATCCTGAGATACCCGAGTTCGGCCGGATGATAAAAGGGCAGACATTGACACAAATTTATAACAAATATTTCGCTGGAATGGAAGACGTTCAGCGTGAAATTACAGAAGATTTGAACAAATTTGAAGAAAATATGTTATTTAATTATATCCCGGGCGTAGAGGGCTTTATGAAGGAGCTGAGAGCCAACGGGGTAAAGATAGCGATAGTCACAAGCTCAAATGAAATGAAGATGAACAACGCATATAAAGCACATCCGGAACTGAAACAAAGTGTGGACCGTATCCTCACAGCCGAAATGTTCACTCGTTCCAAACCAGACCCCGAATGTTTCTTATTAGGAGCCACAGTCTTTGATACCGTGCCCGAGAACTGCGTGGTTTTCGAGGATTCATTTCACGGGCTTGAGGCAGGAAATCGGGCAGGAATGACCGTGATAGGATTGGCTACTACCAACCCTGAAGAGCAGATACGCGATAAGGCGAAGGCTGTTATTCAGGACTTTAATGGATTTAGTTTCGAAAAAATGAAGGATATAATGAGGTAATGTCAACTAAAACATCTACCTTTGCAGCCGTTTTTTATAAATTAAAGTAAATATGGCAGGATATATTTCAGGCGATACACGCAAAGTAACGACACACCGTTTGGTGGAAATGAAGCAGAGAGGCGAGAAGATTTCTATGCTTACTTCGTATGATTACACGACAGCGCAGATTGTAGACGGCGCAGGCATCGACGTCATACTGGTAGGAGACTCCGCTTCGAATGTCATGGCGGGAAATGTGACCACACTTCCCATCACCCTTGACCAGATGATTTATCACGGGAAATCCGTGGTTCGTGGAGTGAAACGCGCGCTCGTTGTGGTCGATTTGCCTTTCGGTACTTACCAGACTTCCGAGTACGAAGCGGTGACCAATGCGATCAAAGTGATGAAGATCACACATGCCGATGCATTGAAGCTGGAAGGTGGCGTAGAAATCATTGATGCGGTAAAGAAAATCATCGCTGCGGGTATTCCCATCATGGGACATTTGGGACTGATGCCGCAGTCTATCAATAAATACGGAACTTATACTGTACGTGCCAAGAACGAGGAAGAGGCCGAAAAGCTGCTGAGTGACGCGCATCTGCTGGAAGAGGCGGGATGTTTTGCGTTGGTGCTCGAAAAAATCCCCGCATCATTGGCGGAACGCGTGGCCAAGGAACTGACTATCCCCGTTATCGGCATCGGAGCCGGAGGCGCTGTGGACGGACAGGTGCTGGTTGTATCCGACATGCTGGGTATGACCAACGGTTTCAGTCCCCGTTTCCTCCGTCGTTATGCCGATTTGCATACTGTTATGACAGGAGCCATACAGCAATACGTGGATGATGTGAAAAAAGGTGATTTCCCTAACGAAGACGAACAATATTAACAAAGTTTCTGCTGATATGTATGATGACTTCTTCTTTCCGTATGAGAAAGCAAAACTGTGGACCGGGAATATGGTTCTGCTATCCCTTTCGAACTTTTTGCTTTATGCCTCGCTATACATGATGCTTCCCGCACTGCCTTTATGGATGGTGCGGCACTGGTATTGCAGCTATGCGGAAGCAGGAGCGGCTGTGGCTGTTTTCGGACTGGCCATGTTTCTTCCGGGAGCGTTCAACAGCTATCTTATCGATACGTTCAAGCGTAAAAGTGTTTGTCTGGTCGCGATGCTTCTGTTCGTGGCGTCCAGCCTGCTGTATCCATACGTTGCGACTGTAGGGTTCATAGCCTTGGTCCGGGCTGTCCAGGGGGGGCTGTTCAGTGTCATTACCATGACTACGGGTAGCACGCTGGTGATTGACGTCACCGCCTCACGCCGCCGCACGGATGCGAATATCGCCTTTTCGTGGGTGGGGCGTTTTGGAATGGTGGCAGGTCTTGCGTTGGGAATTTACATTTATCCTTACTGGAATTTTCACCATGTTGTTTATACCTGTGTCGCTTTGGGCACACTGGCTTTGCTTCTGATTCTGGCGGTGGATGTCCCTTTCCGTGCTCCGCTGCGCACCTCATGGTTCTCGTTGGACCGTTTTCTGTTGCCTCGTACTCTGTGGCCGGCACTGAATATGATGATGCTTTCCGCTGTTTTCGGCATTTTGATAGCGCACATTTACAATGAGTTGTTTTACATTTGCATCCTGATCGGTTTTATCATCTCCCTGTTGCTTTTGCGTTATGTGCTTTCCTATGCTTCCGGCCGTTCGGAGGTGGAGCTGGGGCAGGCCGCGATGATAGGCGGACTGTTGTTGCTTGCTTTTTCCAACAGCTTGATGAACAGTTATATAGCCGGTGTATTGCTGGGCACGGGGATCGGTACTACCGTGTCACGGTTTTTTATAAAGATGATTAGTCTGCCGATGCATTGCGAACGGGGTACGGGAAACAATACTTATCAGCTGATGTGGGAAGTAGGTATGCTGAGTGGTTTTCTGTTTGAGAATATGTGGACCGAAAGTCATCCTGATACTATTTATTGGATATGTATCGGTATCTGTGTCACTCTTTTGCTGATGTATGAGTTCTTTACACATCCGTGGTATTACAGAAAAATGGAGGAAAAACAGTAGGATGATGATTTCAAATGTTGGTTTATCCAGCTGTCGGAGTAAAAATATAGCAACTTAAATAAATTAATAATATAAAGAATATGGCAGACGACAAAAAGATTATCTTTTCGATGGTAGGCGTAAGCAAAGCCTTCCAGGCGAACAAACAGGTATTGAAAGACATCTACCTATCCTTTTTTTACGGTGCTAAGATCGGTATCATCGGTCTGAACGGTTCGGGTAAGTCAACGCTGATGAAAATCATCGCCGGACTGGAGAAAAGTTATCAGGGAGAAGTGGTGTTCTCGCCGGGCTACTCTGTAGGCTATCTGGCACAGGAACCGCATCTGGATAATGAAAAGACAGTGAAAGAGGTAGTGATGGAAGGTGTGCAGAGCATTGTGGACACTTTGGCGGAATACGAAGAAATAAACAACAAGTTCGGGCTTCCCGAATACTATGAGGACCCAGAGAAGATGGATGCACTCTTTGCCCGTCAGGCTGAGTTGCAAGACATCATTGACGCTACGGACGCATGGAATCTGGACAGCAAACTGGAACGCGCCATGGATGCGTTGCGCTGTCCGCCCGAAGACCAGCCGGTGAAGAACCTCTCGGGAGGTGAGCGCCGCCGTGTGGCCTTGTGCCGCCTGCTGTTGCAGAAGCCGGATATCCTGTTGCTGGACGAGCCTACCAACCACTTGGACGCGGAAAGTATCGACTGGCTGGAACAGCATTTGCAGCAATATGAAGGTACGGTGATTGCCGTAACCCACGACCGTTACTTCCTGGACCACGTAGCCGGATGGATTCTGGAACTGGACCGTGGCGAAGGAATTCCCTGGAAGGGAAATTACTCCAGCTGGCTGGAACAGAAGACCAAACGTATGGAGATGGAAGAGAAAGTGGCAAGCAAACGCCGCAAGACCTTGGAACGCGAGCTGGACTGGGTGCGCATGGCTCCCAAAGCCCGTCAGGCGAAAGGAAAGGCCCGTCTGACCTCCTATGGCAAGCTGCTGAACGAGGATGTGAAGGAAAAGGAAGAGAAACTGGAAATCTTCATTCCGAACGGTCCCCGTCTGGGCAACAAGGTGATTGAGGCCAAAGGAGTGGCGAAAGCTTACGGTGACAAGCTGTTGTTCGATAATCTGAATTTCATGCTGCCCCCTAACGGCATTGTTGGCGTAATCGGTCCTAACGGCGCCGGTAAGACTACTTTGTTCCGCTTGATTATGGGACTGGAAACCGTAGATAAAGGTACTTTCGAGGTAGGAGAGACCGTGAAACTGGCATACGTAGACCAGCAGCATAAGGATATTGACCCGGAAAAATCCGTTTATCAGGTAATCAGCGGTGGAAACGAGCTGATCCGTCTGGGCAACAGGGATATCAACGCGCGTGCTTACCTCAGCCGTTTCAATTTCTCGGGAGCCGATCAGGAGAAACTTTGCGGAATGCTTTCGGGTGGTGAGCGCAACCGCCTGCATCTGGCTATGGCACTGAAGGAAGAAGGCAACGTGCTGCTGCTGGACGAGCCTACCAATGATATTGACGTGAACACGCTGCGCGCGCTGGAGGAAGGTCTGGACGATTTTGCAGGTTGTGCGGTGGTGATCAGCCACGACCGTTGGTTCCTGGACCGTATCTGTACCCATATCCTGGCTTTCGAAGGAAACAGCGAGGTATTCTTCTTTGAAGGATCTTATTCGGAATACGAAGAGAACAAGATGAAGCGTCTGGGCAATGAGGAGCCGAAACGGGTGCGCTACCGCAAGCTGATGGAAGACTGATGGGGGCTTCCCTGTTCTGATAAGGTCCAAACTAAAATGACCATTCCGAAAAGTAACAGATTGTAATTACAAGACCTGAAAGAGTCGTATCAAGCTCCGTTTTGAGTAATGATGCGACTCTTTTTTTTGCCTTTAAGGAGGTTCAAGTTTCAAATCAAAACCTCTAATTAAGTTTTGAACCCTCTTGGGTTGTGTACTCTCTCTGGGGCGCGGATAGCGGAAGAAACCAGACCAATCACTGTAAATTGTAACCGATTTGTAGCTTGTATATCGTTTCTATTAGCTATCTTTGCAACGTCTTTTAAGACATTAATTATAATATTAATTAATTAAAAAGTTTATGGTAAAAAGAATGCGATCTTTTTTTGCGGTGGTTATGTTGGTAATCGCTGCTGCTGTTAACGCCCAGGTCACCACTTCGTCAATGAGTGGTAAGGTGGTTGATCAAAGCAATGAAGCCATTATCGGCGCAACGATTCAGGCTATTCACGAACCGTCCGGCACCCATTATGGGGCCATTACCAATGTGGACGGCCGTTATTCCATCCAGGGCATGCGTGCCGGCGGCCCTTACAAAGTAGAAGTTTCTTATGTAGGTTATCAATCAGTGGTTTACAAGAGCATCAACCTCCAGTTGGGAGAGAATTACGTATTGGATGCGAACTTGAAGGAATCTACCGAATTATTGGATGAAGTGGTGATTACCGCTTCCAAAAGCAGCAACATGAAATCAGACCGCGCCGGAGCGGTAACCAATGTCGATGCGGCCAGAATGTCGGAAGTGCCTACAGTGAGCCGCAGCATGAACGATATCATGCGTCTGACCCCTCAGGGAGCCAATATCGGTAGCGGTTTCTCAGTGGGTGGAGGTAACTACCGCCAGTCTTATGTCACTGTGGACGGAGCCGCTTTCAACAATGCCTTCGGTATCGGCTCGAACTTGCCGGCAGGCGGTTCGCCTATCTCTCTGGATGCTTTGGAACAGATTTCCGTTTCCACCACCCCCTTTGATGTCCGTCAGAGCGGATTTACAGGAGGTGCCATCAACGCCGTGACAAAGAGTGGTACGAATGAGTTCAAAGGTACAGCCTATATGTACACTTCCAATACCCACCTCACCGGAAACAAGGTAGAGGACTATGAACTGACCCGCAACCGTGACCACAGCACCACCTACGGAGCTTCTCTGGGAGGTGCGATCATTAAAAACAAATTGTTCTTCTTCGTGAACGGCGAATATCAGGATAATGTGCAGGCAGGCCCGTCGGGCATAGCGCGTAGCGGCGCCAATGACGAATGGAGCACCAACGGCATTGTGCACCGTCCGTTCGAGAACACCACAACGGTAGGCGACCGTACCTTCGTAGGGATGAACAACATCAGCCAATACCTGTCGGAAAAATACAACTACAATCCGGGACGTTATCAGGGATATTCTCTGGAAACCCCTTCTTACAAGATCATGGGCCGTCTGGACTGGAACATCAACAACAACAACAAGATTAATTTCCGTTTCACCCATACCCATTCCAAGTATTCCTCCAGCCCTTCCTCTTCCACTACCCCGTTTAAAGATTCAATCATTTATCCGGGCGGAGTAGACGGCAGCGCGGGCAAGAGCAGTTCGGGACGTACATCAAACACCGGTCTGTACTTTGAAAGCTCACGCTATATGCAGGAACAGAACTTCACCTCCATCGCTTCCGAATGGAACTCAAAGTGGGGGGCTATCAATAACGCCCTGCGTTTCACTTATTCTTATCAGAACGAACCGCGTACATACGAAGGGGGAACATTCCCTACGGTGGACATCCTTGACCAAGGCTCGCTGTACACCTCATTCGGTCCGGACCCCTTTACAGAAGGGAACTTGCGCCAGGTGAAGACTTTTGTCATTACCGATGAGTTCAATTTCTCCAGCGGTATCCATAACTTTATGGGCGGTATCCAGTTTGAGTCCAATAAGGCAGTGAACGGATTCATGCAGGCGGGAAGCGGTTATTATGTCTATTCCTCCTGGGATGATTTTGTGAACAACAGAGCTCCGGCTGCCTTCGGTGTCACGTATTCCAACACCGGGGACGGTTCCCAGTTCCTGGCAAACATGAAGTACCAGCAGCTTTCTTTCTATCTGCAGGACCAGATGAATATCACGGACAACTTCAGACTGACTGCCGGGGTGCGTTTCGAACTGCCCATTTATCCGGAGCTGAAGAACAACTACAATAAAAATTTCGCACAGATTGACTTTGACGGATATCATTACGCCACAGACCAGCTGCCTTCATCCTACCAGCTGACCGCCTCCCCCCGTATCGGTTTCAACTGGGACCTTACAGGCGAGCGTAAGTATGTATTGCGCGGCGGTAGCGGTTACTTCATCGGCCGTCTGCCGTTCGTATGGCTGGTTTCGGCAGTAGGTAATGCCAATTGCGGACAAAGCACCTATTATTATAACGAGCAGAAGGATGCCAAGTACGGACAGCCGGGCTTCCACACCAGCGTGGCCGATATGTTGAAAGATCCTAACCTGAACCTGCCGGCAGCTACTGATCCCGCCGCACCTTCCGGAGCCACCATCATTGACCGCGACCTGAAGATGAACGCCACCTGGAAGTCTTCACTGGCTTTGGATGCAAAACTTCCCGGAGATATTGACTTTACGTTGGAAGGTATTTTCAGCAAAGAGTTCAATCCGGCTACTGTGACCAACCTGGGACGTAAGTTTAAAGGAGAGCAGGAGATAGCTCCGGGTGATGTCCGCAGAATGTTTGAGTACTCCAATTCGAACAAGACGGACGCTTATTATATCACCAATGCGGGAAACAGCGCTTATTATTACTCACTCACCGCCTCACTGGCCAAGACATTTGATTTCGGCCTGCATCTTTCCGCTTCCTACACCCGTTCTTATGCCAAGTCGTATGGCGACGGCATCGGCGACCAGGTGAACTCGGCTTATTACAACAACCGTTACTCTGTCAACGGAAACAATGACACGGAGACCGGCTATGGTACGTATGTATCGCCCAACCGTGTGCTGGCTTCCGCGGCTTACCGTATTAAATACGCCAAGAATTTCGCTTCCTCCTTGTCTTTGATTTATGAGGGTATGAACATGGGCTATGCCGGGGGATATTCCGCCGCCCGTTATTCCTATACATTCACCGGGAACATTGTAGGCGATTACGGCTCAAACAACTTGCTGTACATTCCGGCATCCCGTGAGGCGCTGGATAAGTGGAACTTCGCCGATTATACTGACAGCAAGACGGGTGAGGTGACTTATTCCGCCAAGGAGCAGCGCGATGATTTCTGGGCTTACATTAATGAGGACAGTTACCTGAAAGGCCGTAAAGGCAGGTATGCCGAACGCGGAGGAGCCATCATGCCCTGGCATCATCAGCTGGATTTGAAGTTCAATCAGGATTTCTTCCTCAATGTAGGGGGCAAGCGCAATACCTTGCAGTTCGGAGTGGATATCAAGAACTTCCTGAACTTGCTGAACAGCGACTGGGGAATTTATAAGACGGTGAACAATACTTCCTTGTTGAGTTATAAGAGTGGTGCTTACCAGTTCCAGAAGAACGGAGGAAAGAAACTGACTGATACGTATTCCAATCTGAACAGTTTCAATTCTACGTATTCCATACAGTTCAGTGTCCGTTATATCTTTAACTAAGTGAAATAGCCTGTATCAGACAATACAGGAACAGGATAGAGAGGCGTACCCATGAAGGTGCGCCTCTCTTGTATGCGTATTCTTCCTTGTTTTGAAAAAACTTGGAATTAAGAATAAATTAAGTACCTTTGTGTGTTATCCTATAAAAAACAATAGTTTATGAGTGATAAGATATATCCCATCGGTATCCAGAATTTCGAGAAACTCCGCAAGGAAGGCTATTTCTATATTGACAAGACGGCCTTGATCTACAAAATGGTAAAGACCGGCAGTTATTACTTCCTCAGTCGTCCGCGCCGTTTCGGGAAAAGTCTGCTGGTTTCTACTCTGGAAGCCTATTTCCAAGGCAAGAGAGAATTGTTTGAAGGACTGGCCATAGCCGGACTGGAGAAAGACTGGACAGTACGTCCCGTCCTGCATATCGATCTGAATATCTCAAAATATGAGACAGCGGAGGATTTGAGCGATATGCTGAATGATTTTCTGACCAACTGGGAAGCTGTCTACGGTTCCGCTCCTTCCGAGACATCCCTCGCCCTCCGTTTCAAAGGCGTGATAAAACGTGCTTACGAGCAGACGGGGCAGAGGGTTGCCATTCTGGTAGACGAATATGACAAGCCCATGCTGCAAGCCATCGGCAATGAGGAGCTTCAGAGAGTATATCGGAGCATACTGAAACCCTTCTATGGAGTGTTGAAGACAATGGACGGTTGCATCAAGTTCGCTTTGCTGACGGGGGTTACCAAGTTTGGCAAGGTCAGTGTGTTCAGCGATTTGAACAACTTGGACGATATCTCCATGTGGAATGAGTTTATTGATATCTGTGGGGTCAGTGACAAGGAAATTCAAACCTGGCTGGAACCGGAACTTCATGAATTTGCTGAAAAACGGGGGAGGACATACGATGAAATCTGTGCCGAACTGAAAG
>ENA-ORNG01000538-ORNG01000538.1-human-gut-metagenome-genome-assembly--contig:-NODE-538-length-32452-cov-5.227428_pt1 | contig 32452 bp, 31 predicted proteins | sample MGYA00242113_ERZ509018 | MGnify/ENA primary metagenome ERZ509018 (study PRJEB26280, sample SAMEA2338711) | human gut metagenome | biome: human gut; feature: human-associated habitat; material: faeces... | reverse complement strand
CTGCCGTTGCCAGCGATGTTTCGGAAGTTGCAGCGCTTAAAGATTATCTTAAAAATCTGGAGCGCACTTATTTGCAGCACCGCGCCAAAATTGAGCAGGTTGTTGCACGCGACAGCGGAAAAGTTAAAGATATACGCAAAAAACTTGAAAAAATTAAAAAATATGTTGACGATATGCTGTCATCGTTGTAAATTTATTAGTATATAATAATATGCTGCCCTTGGTACTGTTCCCAAAGGTAACACGCTTTGGGGACAGTATTTTTTGCGGCATAAAATATAAAGGAGGCGCTTTATTTGGAAAAATCTGCTAAAAAAGAACAAATGGGAGGCATCCTGGGGCTGATTGAGCGTGTCGGCAATAAAATCCCGGATATTACCGTTTTGTTCATCGGCGCATTTGTAATTGTTTGCGTTGTGTCTGCAATTCTGTCGCAAATCAGCTTCGACTATGTGCACCCCGCAACAGGCAAACAAATTACGGTTAACAACATGTTAAGCGGTAAGGAACTGGTAACGTTAATGAGCAAAATGGTTACCAACTATGCTAACTTCCCGCCGCTGACAATGGTTATTGTGGCAACTCTCGGTATCGGTATTGCCGACGGTTCCGGCTACATTAACACCGGCTTGAAAAAACTCTTGTCTGTAACACCTAAATTTTTAATTACTCCGGTAGTAATTCTTGCCGGTATGGTCAGCCACCTTGGCCCGGATACCGGTTATGTTATCATTATCCCGATTGCGGCATATATGTTTTATGCAACGGGCAAGCATCCGCTTTCCGGCGTTGCGGCATCTTTTGCCGGTATTGCCGGTGCTTTTTCCGCCAACTATACTCCGTCTGCAATTGACCCCGTAATTCAGGGCTTTACGCAGAGCGCAGCGCAGATTATCGACCCGACTTATCAGGTTAACGTACTTTGCAATTATTTTTATGCGCTGGGTTCTACCTTCCTTGTAATTGCTTCCTGCTGGTGGGTTACCGAAAAAGTAGTTGACCCCTGGCTGTGGAGAACTTATCCGCTGCCGGATGACCTTGACCTTGGCAACGAAAACAATACCGATATTACTCCGCGCGAAAACCGTGCTTTTATGATTGCTACCGGCATTTTAATTTTAATGATTATCGGTTTGTTTGCAGCCCTTTATCCGGAAGATTCCCTGCTGCGTGCGCCTAACGGCGAAATTGCCAGCTTCCAGGCTCCTATTATGCAGTCCATTGTAGCAGTAATTTTTATTTTTGCAGCTGCTGTCGGCCTTGTATACGGCATTTTGTGCGGCAAATTCCGTTCTCCTAAAGATGTTACCGCCGCTATGGAAGAAATTACTAAAACCCTTGTGCAGATGGTTGTATTCTACTTCTTCGCAGCACAATTCCTGTATGCGTTTGGCGCATCCAATATCGGTGTACTGCTTGCGGTATCCGGCGCAGAATTTTTAAAATCGCTGGCTTTGCCGCCGCAGATTACCATTTTGGGCATTATAATTTTTGTAGGCCTGCTGAACCTTATCATTACTTCTGCATCTGCAAAATGGGCAATTTTGGCGCCTATTTTTGTGCCTATGCTGATGGCAGTAGGCATTGCGCCTGAACTTACACAGGCTGCCTACCGCGTAAGTGACAGTGCCGTAAACGTTGTAACGCCTATGTTCGCGTTTTATCCGCTGATTATACTCTACTGCCAGAAATACGTTAAAGAAGCCGGTATCGGTACGCTCAGCTCCATGATGCTGCCGTATACCATTACGCTGCTTGTAACTTTAACCTTCATGCTTTACTTCTTCTGGTGGTTCGATATTCCTCTGGGCTTCCAGGCAGATTATGTATATCCGCGGCGAATGTAATATTTAAGGAGGCATAATAAATTATGCAGGAAAAATTATTACAAAGATTTTTGCGTTATGTAGCAGTACCGAGCCAGAGCAACGCGGCCAATGCCAATGTACCTTCAAGCGAAGGCCAGCGCAAACTGGCAGAGCTGTTAAAACAGGACTTGGCTGAGCTTGGCCTTGTTGACCTTGAAATCAGCGAATATTCCGTGCTTACCGGCAAACTGCCGGCTTATCTGCCGGAAGGCTGCACCAAAGAAGTGCCTGCCGTTGGCTGGTGCGCGCATCTTGATACTATTGATATTAATATGTCGCCGGAAATTCATCCGCAGGTGGTTAAAAACTATCAGGGCGGCGATGTATGCCTGAACAAAGAAAAAGATATCTGGATTCGCACGGCAGAACACCCGGAACTTGAAAAATACGTTGGCGAAGATATTGTATTTACCGATGGTACCAGCGTGCTTGGCGCAGATAACAAAGCTGCCATTGCCAACATTATGGTTGCTTTGGAAACAATTGTTAACGAAAAACGCTGTCACGGCGATATTTACGTAGCTTTTGTTCCGGACGAAGAAATTGGCCTGCGCGGTTCTAAAAAAATGGATTTCAGCAAATTCCCTGTTAAATTTGCATATACCATTGATTGCTGCGAACTTGGCGAAGTTGTTTACCAAACCTTTAACGCCGGCACTGCCATTGTTAAAATTAAAGGCGTAAGCGCGCACCCGATGAGCGCCAAAGGCGTGCTTATTAACCCGACACTGCTTGCCGTTGACCTTGTTAATATGTTTGACCGCACGCAGACCCCGGAATGTACGGAAGGCACCGAAGGTTATATTTGGGTTAAGAGCATTGTAAGCAACGATACTTACGCCACCGTTACGCTCGACATCCGCGACCATAACAAAAAACGCTATGAAGAACGCAAAGCGGAAATTGCCGCCAATGCTGAAAAATTGCAGGCTATGTATCCGCGTGCCGAAGTTACCTGCACTATGAGCGATACTTACGGCAATATTAACGATGCAGTAACGGAAGATAACAAATACTGCATTGATTATCTGTACACTGCAATGGAAAAACTCGGCATTAAGCCGATAACTCTTGCAATGCGCGGCGGTACGGATGGTTCGTTTATTTCCACCAAAGGCATTTTAACGCCGAACTACTTTACGGCAGGGCATAACTTCCACTCCAACTGCGAATTTTTACCGCTGGGCGCTATGGAAAAATCCTGCAAACTGACGCTGGAACTTGTAGATTTGATTTACAATAAATAAACGGCAGCGCAAGAATAATAAAAATTTAAAAAGCCAAAGGTTATACTATTCAACAGCATAAACCTTTGGCTTTTTTGTTATATCAGTATAATTTATAAAAATACGGTTTTATTTTTGTGTGCAGGCAGGAAATTAGAGAAAAATGCCGAAATATTTAATCAAACGATTGATTGAAAAGAGCGGTGATGATATGAAAAACGAAACAGGAAAAAGAGAAAAATTAATAATGTCTGCTATCGGTTTGTTTGCAGAATACGGTTATGACAAGGTCAGTATCAGGCAGATTGCAGCAGATGCAGGTGCCAACAGTTCGATGATTTCGTATTACTTTGGCAGCAAGCAGGGGCTTTACGAAGCAATCCTGCGTGAATTGATAAATAATTTTGATGAATTTATAGGCGTTTTGCGTGATGAAAAATTAGACCCGCGTGAAGGGTTGCGGATTTATACACGTTCTATCAGCGATATTTTTCACAAGTATCCGCCTGCCTATGTTAAACTGATATACCGCGAGGTTATTAAGCCGTCGCAGGTATTTCAAGACGTGGTTTTAAACAAATTTAAAAGCAATTCTGCCGTGCTGCTTAAAATGATTGAGCGCGGCAAAGAGCAGGGAATTTTTTTGAAAACACTGGATGAAAAAACAGTGCTTTTAATGCTTATTTCTATCATTAACCTTTATTTTTTAACCAAGCCGCTGCACAGCATGGTTATAGAACAGGACGAAAGTTTTACCGAAAGCTATCTGCGGCAGGTTTTAGATATTTTATTGCGCGGAATTGAGGTAAAAGGCCATGACAAAACGTAAAATTATTACCGCCGTTATTGCAGTAATACTCATTTTGGCAGCAGGTGCCTATAAATTGTATTTGCAGGGCGAAGAAGCCAAAATACTTACCGGAACGGTTGAGGCGACAAAAGCCGATGTGACTCCGCGGCTGGGCGGCTATTTGCGTGAACGTACCGTAAAAGAGGGCGACAGCGTAACTGCCGGGCAGATAATTGCCAGGCTTGATACTCGCGAACTTGAAGCGCAGCTTGCCGAAGATGAAGCAAGCTTAGCCAAAGCCCAGGCCCAGCTGACCGATTTAATTAAGGGCGCGCGCCCGCAGGAACTGCGCGAGGCGGCAGCTAAAACAGAATCGGCACTGGCAGATTATAATCAGGCTCATACCGACCGCCTGCGTTACGAAAAACTGTATCAGGACGGCGCCGTTGCACGCCAGCTGCTTGACCAGGCAATAGCGGCGGACGTAGTTGCCGAAAACAGTTTAAAAGCGGCGCGTGAACAGGAAGCGCTTTTAATTGAAGGCAACCGTGAAGATGAAATTGAAGCGCAGCGCCGTGAAACACAGCGTGCGGCAGCAGCACTTGAAAATACTAAAATAGCATTGGGTGATATGACTTTATACAGCCCGGTAAACGGCGTTGTACTGACAAAAAATTATGAAGTGGGCGAATATTTAAGCGCAGGTATGTCGGTGCTTACGGTTGTGGATTTAAGTGACTGCTGGGTAAGGGTTTACGTGCCTTCAGATGTGCTTGGCGTTATTAAAGTGGGGCAGGAGTGCAGTGTAAAAATCGATGCTTATCCGGACAGAACTTTTACCGGTAAAATTAAGGAAATCAGCGACAGCGCCGAATACACACCGCGCAACAGCATAACAAAGCGTGAGCGCGCAAACCTTGTGTTTGCCGTTAAAGTGGCGCTGCCGAATGAGGAGGGCATCTTTAAGCCGGGCATGGTGGCGGATGTTTTAATAAAATGACAGTACGTGAACTGGCAATAGAAACTAAAGATTTAACTTGTAAATTCGGCGATTTTACGGCGGTGGACAGGCTTAACATTAAGGTTTACAGCGGCGAAATTTACGGTTTCCTTGGTTCCAACGGCAGCGGAAAATCAACAAGCATCCGCATGCTGTGCGGAATTTTAAAACCGGCCGGAGGAACCGGCATTGTACTGGGCTACGACGTAGTGAAAGAACCGGAAAAAGTTAAGGAAAATATCGGTTATATGTCGCAGAAGTTCAGCCTGTACCTTGATATGACGGTGTTTGAAAACCTTGATTTTTATGCCGGTATGTACGGGCTGAAAGGTGAAGAAAAATATGCCCGCATTGAAGAAATGATTGAGCAGATGAACCTTAAAGACAAACGCAATGAGTTTTCCGGCAATCTTTCCGGCGGTTTAAAGCAGCGTCTGGCACTGGGGTGCGCCATACTGCACAAACCAAAGCTGCTGTTTCTGGATGAACCGACAAGCGCCGTTGACCCCATTTCGCGCCGCAGCTTTTGGCAGATAATCCATGCGCTGGCAATTGGCGGCACTACGATGGTAGTAACAACGCATTTTATGGAAGAAGCCGAACACTGCGACGAAATGGTGTTTTTGGATGCCGGGAAAATGGTTGCCGAAGGCAGCCCCAAAAAGCTGAAAGAAAGCATTAAAGGCACGCTGGTAAGCATTGCCAGTGATGATTCCATTAAACTGCGCGAAGAAATAAAAAAGCGTATTCCGGTGGAAGATGCCTATATTTTCGGGCGAGAACTGCGTGTGCTGGTTGCCCCGCAGGATTTGCCGCTGCTTTCAGACTGGCAGTATAAAATTATTGAACCGACAATGGAAGATGTATTTTCGTACTATCTTGATAAAAAGGGCGGTGGCAAAGTATGAACAGGCTGCTCGCTTTATTAAAAAAAGAATTTATCCAGATGCGGCGCGACCGTTTGACGCTGGTAATTTTGCTGATTATGCCGGTGGTGCAGCTTATAATATACGGCTTTGCCATTAATACGGACGTAAAGCATTTAAAAACGGCAGTGTTCGACCAGTCGTTATCTACCGAAAGCAGGGAGCTTTTAAACAGTTTTACCGCCAGCGAATATTTTGACCTTATTTACATAGAAGACAGTTTTGAGGACGTTAACCGCAGGGTCGATGCAGGCGATGCCAAAGTGGGCGTAATTATTCCGCCCGATTTGGAAGAAAACTTAAAACATAACCGGCAGACGCCGGTGCAGGTTATTGTAGACGCTACCGATTCCCAGTCGGCGGCTTCGGCTATAGCGGCGGCGCAGTCCATAGGCAATGTAAAATCGCAGGAGGCTTTGCAGGAAAAATACGGCCTGCACAGCAGCCAGACTTCGCTGTATGATGTGCGTGTACGCGCCTGGTACAATCAGGATTTTGTAACGGCGTTTTATATGGTGCCGGGCATTATCGGCGTTGTGCTGACAATGACCATGGTGCTGATAACCTCCATGGCAATTGTGCGTGAAAAGGAAAACGGTACGATGGAACAGCTTATTGTAAGCCCGCTGCGCCCATGGGAACTGATACTCGGCAAAATAATTCCTTATATTTTTGTCGGCTACGCGCAGATAACAATTGCGCTGTTTGCGGGCATTATAGTTTTTAACGTGCCGGTGCGCGGCAGCATTACCTTGCTGTATGTTCTGTCGTCGCTGTTTATTACGGCGTCGCTGTCGCTGGGTGTTTTAATCTCCAGCTGCTCCAAAACGCAGATGCAGGCCATACAGATGGGCGTGTTTGTGCTGCTGCCGAGCATTATGCTGTCGGGATTTATTTTCCCGCGCGAATCCATGCCTGACTTTTTCTATTACCTGGGAAATTTATTGCCGCTTACATATTATTTGCAAATTTTGCGCGGCATTTTATTAAAAGGCAACGGGCTGGAAATTATGTGGCCGCAGGTAATGGCGCTGGTAATTTTTATTTTGCTGACGCTTGGTGCAAGCATTAAAAAATTTGTAAAAACATTGAACTGAAAATGTTATAAAAACCCTCCGGTATGTTATAATTTAGTTGTGTAAATAACAATATTACCGGAGGGTTTATGAATATAGGCGCAAGATTGGAAGCCATAGCGGCGCTGGTGCAGCAAAACTGCGTTGTGGCAGATATTGGCACGGACCACGCGTATTTGCCGGTGTGGCTTATGCAGAAAGGCTTAATTAAAGCTGCTATAGCGGCAGATATTGCCGAAGGGCCGTGCAGGGCGGCACAAACCAATATCGGCATGTATGGATTAAAAGACAAAATAGAAGTGCGCCGCGGCAGCGGTCTTACCGTTTTAAAGCCGGGCGAGGCCGACGGTGCGGTTATTGCCGGAATGGGCGGCAGCACTATTGTGCAGATTCTGGAAGAAAGCCCGGATGTAGCCAAAACGCTGAAATTTTTAATAGTGCAGCCAATGGCAGGCGCGCCGGGGCTGCGCAGGTGGGCGTGCGAAAACGGCTGGCGCATTGCAGACGAAGCGCTGGCGGAGGAACCGCAGCATTTATACGAAATTATTATGCTGGTGCCCGGCAGCGAGCCTCCGCACAGCAGCATAGAATATGAAATTGGGCCGCGCCTTATTGAAAAGCGGCCGCCGCTTTTTGGCAGGCATATTGAAAAACTTTACGTTGCTTACGCAAGAATGCTTAAAAGCATGGCGCAGAGCAGCAAAGCGCAGCAGAGCGGTAAATATAAAAAAATGCAGGAGCTTCTTGCCGGATTGGAGGAATATAAGCATGAGTGCGACTGTGAATGATATAGTAAAAATTATGGACAGCATTGCCCCGCGCAATCTTGCCGAGGAGTGGGATAACGCCGGTTTTTTAATCGGGCGCGGCAGTAGTTCCGTAAAAAAAATAATGGTAGCGCTTGACGTATCGCCGGAAGTTGTGCAGCAGGCTGTTGGGCAAAAAGCAGACATGCTGATAACGCATCATCCACCGATTTTCAAACCGCTTAAAAACATCTGCGACAGCAGCTGGCAAAGCGATTTGCTGTTAAAGTGCATAGAAAACGGCATTGCCGTATACAGTGCGCATACAAGCCTTGACAGCGTGCTTGGCGGCGTTAACGATGTGCTTGCGGAAAAGCTCGGTCTGGAGAAAACAGTTTCACTGGTGAAAAATGACGCTAACTGCGGTGCTTTGGGGCGCGTTGGTTATTTGCCGCATAAAATGGAATTTGAAAAATTTGCGCAGATTGTAAAAGATGCGCTGGGGCTCTCTTTTGTTACCGGCATAAGTGCAGGAAAAACTGTTTACAAGGTTGCCTTATGCGGCGGCGCCGGCATTGATTTTATTGCCGAAGCGCTTGAACAGGGCGCTGATACTTATGTGACCGGCGATATTAAATACCATGAAGCCCAGAATGCCGTATTCAGCGGGCTGAACCTTGTTGATGCCACGCATCAGGGCACGGAGCTGCCGGTTGTGGCGGTGCTGGCCGACAAACTTTCGCTGAGGCTGGCGGCGGCAGGCTTTGCGGCGCAGGTTTTAACGGCGCGCGAAACTTTGCTTTTTAAACAATATTAATGAATTGAGGTACAATAAATGATTAGTGATTTTAAAGCCGGGGCAAAAATTTGCCAGTCGGTACTCCTGCGTGTTCAGCGCGTGGGCACATCTTCCAACGGCGCGCCTTTTGCACGCGGGCTTGCGGAAGATAACAGCGGCAAAATACCGTTTATTACTTTTGAAGCCGGCATTGTTGAAAAAATGCGCGAGATGGACGGCCCGTCGCCCGTAATGGTAAGCGGCAGCGTGGATATTAACAAATTTTCCGGCGAAATGGCTTTGCAGCTGGTTATAAAAAAATTAAGCGATATCGTTCCGGAGGATGATATCAGCAACCTGCTGCCGGAAGGCGATTTTGAGCACGAGGCCTATAAAGATAAATTTGACCGCCTTATAAAAAGCGTTTTAACGCCGGGGCTGCGCCTTGTTTTGGATAATGTTTTTGAAGGCGCGGTTTACGAACAGTTTTTGCGCAATCCGGCGGGAATGAGGCTGCACCACGCTTATATCGGCGGGCTGCTGCAGCATTCTGTTGATGTGGCGATGCTGGCAATTGCCATGGCGGAATCCATCGGCGGCGTGGATAAAGATTTAATCGTTGCCGGTGCGCTTCTGCACGATGTCGGCAAGCTGCGTGAAATTTCTGCCTCCATGGGCTTTCCGTATACAACGGAAGGCAGGCTTTTGGGGCATATCAGCATGAGCGCGGCAATAGTACAGGAAGCGGCTGCCAAAGCGCGGGTTACCGGCCCAAAATTGCAGCAGTTGCTGCATATTATATTGTCGCACCACGGCGAACCGGAAAAAGGTTCGCCTGTTGCCTGCGCAACCAAAGAGGCCTTTATAGTGCATTATGCGGATGAACTGGACGCAGTTATGAACCAGTTTAAAAAGACAGATAATAAAAATCCGTGGGAATACAATAAAATGCTGCAGCGTTTTTTAATGAGTAATGTGTGAGCAAATAAGGTGATATTGTGCTTTACCTGTTTTTGATTATAATTGTTTTGGGATTGCTGGCTGCTATGCTGACGGCGTTTGCTAAACTTATAAGGGATTTGGGAGAACTTGCCGCTTTGATGCGGGCTTCGGGCAGCGGCACGGAAAATAATGCCGCGCAGGATAAAAACAGCCCCGCAGACAACGGCAGCGGAGTTGCGAATGACCACCCGTACACTCAGGACGATATTATTTACAAGAACGGGCGTTATTACGAAAACGAAAACAGTGAAGACTGGGAAGAATTTGAGTACGAAATAAGCGAAGACGAAAGATTCAAATAATATTTAAAAGTTTATAAAACAGGTTTTTCCGGCGTTGATGTACGCGTGTGGAAAACCTGTTTTTATTTTTAACATACATTGTTAATGATGTTACATAATAACAAAAAACATGAAATTAAAATGAAAAAGTTGCAAAGTTATCTTAAAGTTGCTATAATAACGGCGCTGAACTTAATTTTATATAAATTAAAAATCTTAATAGTTATTGTATAAAATTACAGCAAAATATTTTATTCATTGGAGGAATCAAGGTGAGAAAGTTTTTAATGTTGTTAATGATGCTTGGTTTAATTTGTTTGAACGCAGCTGCTTTGGCAGGTACGCCTGCTGCGGAAAATAACGCGGCAAATGCTGCGCAGCATCCGTTCAGCGAACGGCTGAATAAAGCTGCTGCTGAAGAAAACGACGCAAAGGCGGCGGTGCTGTATGTTAATAATGCCAATACAACTTATGACGCGGATATAGACAGGGCAGTTCTGGAAAACGTGCAGGCAGCACTAAAAACTTCTGCCTGTGAGTATATAGACGGAACTGAGTTTTTAGGGCAGCTTAGCCAAAACGGCATTGCCGATATTACTCAGGCCGAAAGAGCTGATATTGCAGACGTGTTTAAAGGCAGCGGCGTTGACTACGTTGTGCTGGTGCAGGTAGAACCTTTCGTCCGCAAGGAAAAAGTAACCGTGTTTACGATTGGCAAAGAGATGACGGCAGTTGTGCCTTTTAAAATTTTTGATGTAAAGAGCGGCAAATACCTTTATAACGGCAAATTTACGGAACTTGCCAAAGACAGTTCCGTTATCGGCGACGTCGGCAATAAATCTGTCGCGTTAAAAGCGCTGGAAACGGTTAATGGCAAAATCAGCGAAGTAATTGCTTCTCGCCTGGCGCAGGTTAAAAATTAAATGCCTGCGGCCCACATTTTAACCCTTGACTAATTACAGGCTTTGTGCTAAAGTACTGACAGTATGAGTGTGAAAAGCAATCGCTGACGGCTTTGCCGTAAGAGGAAAGTCCGGGCTCCACAGGGCAGAATGCCGGATAACGTCCGGCGAGGGTGACCTCAGGGATAGTGCCACAGAAATGTGTACCGCCTGCTTCGGCAGGTAAGGGTGGAACGGTGCGGTAAGAGCGCACCAGCGGACGGGTAACCGGCCGGCTAGGTAAACCCCATTCGGAGCAAGACCAAATAGGGAAGGGATGAAGCGGCCCGCTGATCCTTCCGGGTTGTGTCGCTTGAGCCTGCAAGTAATTGCCGGCCTAGATAAATGATTGCTGCCGCTTTGCGGAACAGAACCCGGCTTATTGAGCACTCGTATTAAGAAATTAAAAGGCTGGCAGAAATGCCGGCCTTATTTTTTGCAAATTTTCAGCAGAAATTCAAAATAAGATGTTATAATATATAAGAAATTAAAATTAATGTAAAAAACTATTGGCTAAAGGTTGGGTCTTGACAGTGAAACGGATTTCATTTGTTGTTCCTGTATATAATGAAGAAGAAAATTTACATGAGTTTCATAAAAGGTTGGGCAAAGTTATGGAAGCCCTGCCCTATGATTACGATTTAATTTTTGTTGATGATGGCTCAAGCGACAGCAGCCATTTAATATTAGCCGAACTGGCTGAAAAAGACGAACATGTGCAGGTGTATTTCCTTTCGCGCAATTACGGGCACCAGCTTGCGCTGACTTGCGGGCTTGATAATGCCTGCGGCGACGCTGTTATTACCATGGACGGTGATTTGCAGCATCCGCCCGAACTTGTGCCGGAACTTTTGAAGCTGTGGGAGGATGGTTTTCAGATTGTGCAGACGGTGCGTACGGCAACGGAAGACGCCTCTTTTTTTAAAAACATTACATCAAAGGCTTATTATAAAATTATTAATTCCATGTCCAAAGTGGAAATTACACCCGGCGGCAGCGATTTCCGTCTGATGGACAAAGTTGCCGTGGAGGCGTTCAGGCGTTACCGTGAACGTGCCCGTTTTATCCGTGGTTTGGTTAATACGCTGGGCTTTAAAGTGGCAACTTTTGAATTTACCGCTCCGCCGCGTTTTGCGGGCCACTCCAAATATAATCTGCGCAAAATGCTGCATTTTGCTCTGGACGGCATTACTTCATTTTCAAATCTGCCGCTGCGCTGGGCATTTTATATCGGCATTGTGTTCGGTTTAATGAGTTTTCTGGTAATTTTACACGTTCTTTATGTAAAATATGTTGCAGATGATGCAGTGCCCGGCTGGGCAACAATGACGGCCAGCGTACTCTTTCTTGGCGGCATTCAGCTTGTAGGCATAGGCATTTTGGGCGAGTATATAGGCCGCATTTTTGAGGAAGTAAAGCAAAGACCACTGTATATAGTAGGCAGACACCTTGGCAAACGGTAGTTCTGGTTTACAAAAGCGGCATTTTGTGCTATAATTTAGTTGTTTATAAAAGCACAAGGAAGTGATGCGGGTGATAAAAAAAGGGTTCCTTTGTTTGGCATTGACATGTGTATTCTGTTTAGCAAACATGGCAACCGCATTAGCCTCGTTTGAATACGGGGATAATGGTCCGGAAGTCCTGGCTATTCAAAAACGCTTGGTTGAATTGAAGTATGAAATCAAATTGCTTGACGGTGATTTCGGTTCTGAAACGGAAGCCGCTGTCAAACGCTTCCAGGCGGATCAACAGTTAGAAGTTGACGGAATAATCGGTGAAGCTACCTATACGGCTTTGATGCAGAAACCTATGCCTCCTAACCGTTCCGGCAGGAGTGCTACTGTAAGAAACGTTATTCGTGCTGCCTATGGTGTAATCGGTACACCTTATGTTTTTGGCGGAACGAGTGTATATGGCTTCGACTGCTCCGGTTTTACCCAGTATGCTTTCGCGCGTGCAGGCATCAGCCTTCCGCGTACTGCTGATGTGCAGATGTACAGCGGACGCCAGATTAGTGCCAGCAAGCTGCGCCCGGGCGATTTAATCTTCTTCAGCACTTATGAGCCCGGCCCGTCGCACTGCGGTATTTATCTTGGCAACGGACAATTCATCCATGCTGGTTCCAGTACCGGCGTAACGGTATCCTCCGCATTTACCGGCTATTGGGGCGCACGTTATTACGGCGCATGCCGCGTTATTTAAAAACATTAATAAACTATCAATAAAGCAGTGCTTTGTTGGTAGTTTATTTTTTTATAAGCGTTATTATATCTCTGTTTTGTAATATTTTTGTGAAAGCATATTGCAAAAATACCCAAACAGCGCGATTTATTGTATAATAATGCTAATAACAGTTAATGGCGGTGGTAAAGATGGATAAACAAAAAGTTTTGATTGCTGATGACGAAGCGCCGATTAGGGAAATATTAAAAATTTACTGCGAAAAAGAAGGCTTTGATGTAATAGAAGCTGCCGATGGTGCAGAAGCTATTTTAAAGGTTCAGTCGGAAAAACCGGATATTATCATTCTTGATATTATGATGCCTGTGCTGGACGGACTGGAAGTTTGCAAACAGGTACGCAAAATGAGCGATATTCCTATTATTATGCTGACTGCTAAAGATGATGATGATGACCGCATTTTAGGTCTTGAAATAGGTGCGGACGATTATATTACCAAACCGTTTAATAACCGCGAAGTTATTGCAAGGGTTAAAGCCGTTTTACGCAGAAGCTCTGCCGTAAAGAAAGACGAAGCAGGCGGACGTTCGCATATTGAATACCGCGGGCTCAGCATCGATATGGAAAAATATCAGGTTATTGCTTTCGGTAAAAAAATGACCTTTACCGCGAAAGAAATGGAACTTTTGTGGTGCCTGGCCTCCAATCCCGGCAAGGCTTTTTCGCGCAACCAGCTTTTGGAAACAATTTGGGGCTATTCCTATTACGGCGATACACGCACGGTTGATACGCATATTAAACGTATCAGGCAAAAACTTAATATTCCTTCCGATTCCGATTGGGATATTACAACCATTTGGGGCGTAGGTTACAAATTTGAGGTTAAAGATAAAAAATGAATAAATCTCTGAGTACAAGGCTGATGTACAGCTTCATGGCTCTGATAATGGTTATAGTAGTCGGCGTTACGGCAGGTATTTCCTATCTTATCGCCGATTATTTTTTTAAAACCAACGAGCAGGAGCTGGCTGAAAAAGGCAATGAAATGGCTGCTACGGTAGAATATTTTATGGGATTTTCCAACAGCATGGAAATGCTGAACCGTTATGTGTTTGCCGTAGATAGGCTTGTTGGCGCCAGAATATGGCTGTTTGACGATAAGTTTGAGCTTCTGGCCGCATCCAACATCAATACAGATTATAAACAGGACGGTACACGCCCCGGCATTAAGGATTTAACCATGCTGGAAGGCTCTGTTGCCGAAATTGCCAGGGAAATAAAAAGCGGCAAGCTGGATACCAAAGTAATAACCATTTTAAAAGATGTATACAGCGGTAAATCCGTTCAGTCGCAAATTTACCATCCGTATTACAAAGAACAGGTAATGCTGGTAGGCGTTCCTTACGGCAAGCCCGGGCAGGCGCGCGGGGCAATTTTGCTGGCGCAGCCTTTAAGCGGGTTCGACAGCTTTTTGCGTGACATTTACATATACACTTCTATCGTTGCGATTTTGGCACTTATTTTAAGTATGTTCATGGTGCGCAGCCTGGCCAGAACCATTATCAAGCCGCTGGTTTCCATGAAAGACAGCGCCATGGCCATTGCTGCCGGTGACTATACACGTAAGGTTAACGTGCACGGGCAGGATGAAGTGGCGCAGCTCGGCAAAGCGCTTAATGCACTCGGCAACGATTTGAGTGCGTTTGTTGCCAAAACGGAACGCGCCGAAAAAATCCGCCGTGACTTTGTTGCCAATGTATCACACGAACTGCGCACGCCGCTGACCATTATCCGCGGCTATAACGAGGCGATAAGCGACGGCACTGTTACCGACAAGGACATGATTCAGCGTTACCGCCTTTTGATTAACGAAGAAACCATGCGTCTGGAGCGCATGATAAGGGAACTTCTGGATATCAGCCGCATGCAGGCTGCCGATGAACTTGCGCCCGCCAAAATGCAGCCGCTGCCTTTGGGTGCTATTGTGCGCAATGTAGCGGAAAAACTCATGGTGAACGCCGTTGAAAGAAACGTTAAGCTACTGGTGCATGTTGATGAAAAAATACAAATTATGGGCCAGGGCGACCAGATGGTGCAGCTTGTGCTGATTATCGGCGACAATGCATTAAAATATACACCGGAAAACGGCACGGTTACGTTTGTAACTGAACTGCAGCAGGATGGCAGCGTGAAAATGACCATTTCTGACCAGGGCCCGGGCATACCGGAAGAAGATTTGCCCTTTATCTGGGAACGCTTTTACAAAGTTGATAAATCACATTCGCGCAACGTGCCCGGTACAGGGCTTGGCCTTGCCATTGCCAGGGAAATTATCCGTATGCACGGCGCCAAAGTGCAGGTATTCAGCAAACTTGGCGAAGGCACGCGTTTTGAAATTACATTCCCTAAAGATAAAGTTATTTCGGAGTGATTGGAGGGGTAAACTTGAAACTTGCATTATTGCAGATGGAAGTTCTGGAAAAAAATAAAGCAGGCAATGTGGAAAAAGCCTGCAATTTGTTAAAGCAGGCCGCGCCGCAGGCTGATATTGCCGTGTTGCCGGAAATATGGACAACGGGTTATTCGCTGGGGCATTTAAGCAAAGAGGCGGAATATCTTAACGGGCCGGTAATTGAAGAAATCAGGAGCATTGCCGCCGCAAACAGCTGCGCCGTTGTTGCAGGTTCAATTCCTCTGCGTAAGGGCGACGACAATGTTTATAACACTACCGTTGTTATAGATAAAAACGGAGAGATTGTTTTCTGTTACAGCAAACTGCATTTGTTCAGCATGTTTAATGAACAGCGGTTCTTTAAGCCGGGCAGTGATTTTAGCGCGTATGAACTGGAAGGCGTAACCTGCGCTTCAACAATTTGCTATGATTTGCGCTTCCCGGAATTATACCGCCATATGGCCATGCAGGGCGCAAAAATAATTTTTGTTCCGGCAGAATGGCCTAAAATACGCGGCGCTATCTGGGATTTGTTCCTGCGTGCACGCGCACTGGAGAACCATACCTTTATTGTCGGCGTAAATTGCGCCGGTAAATTTCATGACCAGAAATTTTACGGACATTCTTCGGTAATAGACCCGTTCGGCAAAGTGCTTGCCGTTGGCGGCGAAGAAGAAGAAATTATTTACTGCGACATTGACCTGGCGCAGGTAGATAAAGCCAATGAATATATGAATGTGTTAAAAGATGTTAGGCCGGAGCTGATACAATGAAGTACAAAATTTTGAGCATGCTGCTGTGCCTGTGCTTTTTTGCGGCCGGGCATGGCTGGGCAGCGCCTGCTTTTGAACCTAAAGACTGCCCGAAAGATTTAAAATATATTTTGGGTATGTATTACGGCAACGGCGAAATGTTTTTGCTGCGCGAAAATAACGGAGAAGTTGAGCTGGTTTACCGTTTCGGGCAGAATGATTACACTTTTGCCAGCAGTAATGTTTATCCGCTTTATAAGGAACATTTCGATTCGTATACCATAAATGAAAGCGGGCCGCTCAATCATTTGGATGCCGCAGTACGTATTGAACGCAGCCGCGAAGGATACGGCGTAAGCTGCAGTGTTGGCGGCAACCGTTACAGCCGCCACTTTTTTGCCGGTGAAAACGGCAGACCGTTCCGCTTTGCACCTGCAAGTGACTGGCAGGCATTAAAAACTGCGGCAGACGCTGCCGCAATGCCGGCGCAGCTTGGCAACGGGCAGCAGGCAGAGCTTGTTGATTTGGCACAGGCAGTACCGGAACTTAAATTTGACTTGCGTTATGCGCAGGCAGATAACTGCTTCGGCCAGGCGCTTACCGATGACCAGCGTGCGTTTTTGGATGCAGACGCTGCACAGGCACTGGCGCAGGCACAGCAATATTTAAAACCCTATGGCTACGGTATTCTGGTATGGGAGGCTTACCGCCCGTGGTCGGTTTCCAAACTTGCCTATGATGCACTGCCGGCAGATAAAAAATCCATGCTGCCCGCGCCGGAGGTTGGTTTCAGCCATAATACCGGGCGCAGCATTGATGTAAGCCTGTATTTGCTTGCAACAGGCGAAGATGCAGGTATGATCAGCGGGTTTGATGAACCCTCCGTGCGTCAGTACGCATCTTTTGCAGGCGGCACAACGCTTGAACGCTACCGCCGTGATTTGCTGCGCAGCGCCATGCAGATGGCAGGCTTTACGGCAAGCGAAACGGAATGGTGGCACTTTGATTACGGCGATATCAAAGGATTTGCACATTTGAATGTAAAACCGCAGTAACAGGCATTTACAGTATCTGTAAATGTGTTATAATATTTACGAAAAAACATAATTAATTATGAGGTGACATATAATGAACGTTTATGATTGCGCTAACGAACTGGCTAAAGCATTAAAAGAAAGCCATGAATTTAAAAAATTACAGGAAGCAAGAGTTGTCCTTAAAAAAGATGCTCAGGCTGAAGAACTTGCCAATGATTTTATTAAATTAAGCTCTGAAATTGAACTTGCCAAATATCAGAAACAGGAAGTTGACAAAGAAAAAGAAGAAAAGCTGCAGAAACTTTCTTCTTTGCTGAGCCTGAACCCAACAGCCATGGAATATCTGCACGCGTTTATGCGCTTCCAGATGATGATGGCCGATATTACCAAAACGATTAATGACGTTGTAAAGGAAGCTGTCGGTGAATAATTCCGTTAATCTGTTAGCAGAAGTTTTAAAAGAAAAAATGCCCGGCAGGGTTTATTGCAGTGAACCAATGAGCAGGCATACTTCGTTTAAAATTGGCGGCCCGGCAGATGTGCTTGTACAGCCGGAGAATTCGGAGGGGCTTGCCTTTGCCCTTGCAGCTGCCAAAGATTACGAAGTGCCGGTAACAATTCTCGGCAACGGCTCCAACGTGCTTGTGCGCGACAAGGGTATTCGCGGGCTGGTTATTCAGCTTGGCAATGCACTTAAAAGTTTCCGCCGTGAAGGCAACAGGCTGTTCTTCGGTTCAGGTTATTCGCTGGCTTTGGCGTCACGCAAAGCGTGGGAATGCGGTTTAAGCGGCATGGAATTTGCCGTGGGCATTCCGGGAAGCATTGGAGGCGCCGTTTACATGAATGCCGGTGCGTATAACGGTGAAATGAAGGGCGTTGTGGAAAGCGTAGCCGTTATGGATATGAATGGCAGGGAGTTTGTGCTTACCGCTGCGGATTTGCAGTTTGGCTACCGCAAAACAAGTTTGCAGGAAAGCGGCTATATTATTACCGAAGTTTGTCTGAACATGCAGCCCGGCGACAAAGACGCTATTAAAGCCATGATGGACGATTTCAGCAGCAGGCGCATCAGCAAGCAGCCGCTGGAAATGCCAAGTGCCGGCAGTATGTTTAAGCGCCCGCCGGGATATTTTGCCGGAACGCTTATTGAAGAAGCCGGATTGAAAGGCTATAAGGTTGGCGGCGCGCAGGTTTCGCCCAAGCATGCAGGTTTTGTTGTAAACTGCGGCAACGCCACGGCGGCAGATGTTTTGCAGCTGATAGCGGACGTGCGCAGAGTAATTATGGAAAAAGCCGGTGTGGAACTTCATCCGGAAGTGCTGGTTATCGGCGAAGAATAAAAAAATTTTTCAAAGAGCGGCTGCAAAGCCGTTCTTTTTTATACAGGGCAGTGTTATTGTAGTTGCCCGCTTGTATATGTTATAATAAGCTATCACAGAAAGAGGTATTTTATAAAGAATGGATAATGTTTACGATTTAGTGGAAGATTTTTACGGGCATGACCCGGGCTGGAATTTTCTGCTCCGTCGGGAATACGCCGAGGGCTTTCTGCGTATAGAAGCATGGCATGGAAAAACGCCGGAAGAATTGTATGATATATGGGACCAGCTGACAATGCTGTGCCTTTACCTTGGTAATACGGAACTTATGCTTGGCGATATGAGCGCGGATGATTTTGTGGACTGCATTGCCTGGTGCGGCCGCAACGTATCCGAATTTGACGCCGATTATGAGCATACAAAATATTTTCTGGATACCTGCGTGAGGCTGTACGCCTATTTGCAGAAGAAAAATGTAATTTCTGACGCCGGTGCTCCGCTTGAAGCGGAAGAAAAACTGCTGGCAGGCGGAAAAATGAATATTGTGAATCCGGACGGAAGTTTTACTGATGAAAATAAAGACCGCGGCCTGTTTACGGTGCCGGATGCTTCCAATAAAATATTTTTAAACGTAAATGAACGGATGCAGGAAATTTATGCGGCAATGCATGAATTTTTTACTGAAAGCAGGTTCAGCGTTGATTTGGAACGCGCTTCCGTGCTGTATCATGGAATTTTTGGCAATGCCATTAACGAATCGGCAAAAAGCAGGCAGGAAGCCTTTAATTCATTTTGGGATTATTTTTTGCTTGATTACCGTTTGATGCTGCGCGATATGCACCCGCTGGAATATTTTTACGAAACTGTATGCAGCAGTGACAGCAGTTATTACGATGCAGGCTTTGCCAAGCGCAACAGCGATATTTTAAAGGAAATTATTTCCGCGCGCCTGGTGCTGTTTACCGTGGAAGGTTTTGGCGAAGAAGGCATGTATTTATGCCGCGATTTTCTTACAAACGAAACGTATCATCTTAATTTGCCGTTAACCGAAGATATTGATACAACTGATATGCTGTTTATCGGGCATTTGTTTTACAACGATAATATGCTTACCGAAAATATGCGCGGCTACAAGATAGACAATATAAACGCTTTATGCCTGCGCGATACTTTAAAACGCGCTTATAAATGGGTAAGCGTACAGCAGAAGAAACCGGACTGGCAGTGGTTCAGCGAATATTATCCCATGGTGCTGCGTAATATGCTGTTTTTATATGCGGCAGGCATTGCGCATAAAAACTTTAACAACTATACGGAACATACCACATTTGCGGCAGCGCCTTACAGTGATGAAACGCTGGTTGCCGGTATTTTAAAAAATATTATGCTGAAAAATTATTTTGCACTTGCGGATGTGCGGCTGGCAACGCAGATGTGGTGCGATTTGCAGGCTGCGGGTGCAGATTTGGCTGCTTACAGCGAAACGGTATGGGCAGCAGGCATAATTTATACATTTGTAAAACTTAACGGTGCCTATACTTTCTTTGATGAACGCATTGCCGGTTTTTGCGGAACGGAAGTGGCTGCCATGCAAAAGGCTTCCGAAACGATATGCGAAGTGCTGCAAATAGAGAAGCATGACCCGCGTTACAGCAACGAAGAAGGCATTTTGGCAATGCTCATGAGTGCTTACATGTAAAGGAGAACTTTATGAAATGTAATTTTTGCGGTAGGGAAGTGCCTAAAGGCACAGAAGAATGCCCATATTGCCATTACAGATTCGAGCAGGAAGCAACGATACTCAATCCGCGTGAGCGTGATGAGTTTGAAGGCGTAACCATTTACGAAAGCGGTTATGAAGAAAACGCTGCCGGAAATAATGGCACAAGAAGCCCCGAATACAGGCAGACTTATGAATACCGCAGCGAAGAATACAGCGGTGCACGCAGCGGCAGAGGCCCTAAAATTTACGTTAAAAACTTTGGCTGCGGCGGTGGTCTGCTTACCGCTTTGCTGGTTATCTGTGTACTGATTGGTTTGTTTATTTTCTTTATGCCGCTGTTTGTTATAATAGCAGGCATAGGCCTGATTTATTATTTCATCAGCAGCTTTTTAGGATGATAACAAAAAAACTGCGCTTCAATCCGTATAAAACGGAAAGAAGTGCAGTTTTTATTTTGCGCGTAAGTTTTACAAAATTTCGTCGCGGACAAGCTGGTTAATCATTTTTTGTTTGCCCAGAACCCATAATAAATCGCCTTTTTCGAACACAAGCGAAATATTGGGGTTTACTATGGTGTAGCTGCCGCGTTCAAGCCCTATTACAAGGCAGTGCCATTTGTTGCGGATATCGGTAGATTTTATGGACTTGCCAAGCAGCGGTGAATGTTTGTCAACCGTAATGGCGCAGGGCATAAAAGCAATATCGTGGCGGCCTTCAGCTTCGTTAACAAGCATAAACTGGCGCATGCTTACTGGAGAATCGAGCATGGTAAGGCCAAGATTTTTATTTTTTATGGCGGCATTTAAAAGTTTAAAATGCGCTTTAGTGCCGATAATTAAAAGTTTTGTTCCGGCAGTGATTGTAAAGCTGCCGCCCGGCATATCGTGAATCTGCCTGCCGGTATCGGCCTGCAAAACATTACAGCCGTAAGATTCGCGCAGGGCGAGATTCAGCAAAGTCTGCCCGGCAGTAACGGAACCTTCTTCCACTTTGTAGTGGGCTAACTGCAAATCTTCGTCAAACCAGCCGTAAGGAGTGTGTTCGCTCGATTCTTTTAAAGCCTGGCGGTGTTTTAACATATGGCGCTCGTTAAGGTTAACCAAAAAGCGCGATTCCATACGCAGGTATTCGCCCATCAGCCAGTCGGAAGAAGAAATAAAGTAAGCCGTAATTAAAGTTGCGGCGGCGGCAAAAAATTCAGAGAGGTTTAAAATCCAGGCGAATACAAAGAAGATAAAGCCTGCGGCGGCAATAATTTTTAATAGGATGAGCACCATAAGCGGAATATGGTTGCTGCGTTTTTCAAACCACAGTACGGAAAACAGTTCCGAGCGCCTGGTGCGGTTAACAAGGATAGCACGCAAAAACGGTGCCGCTATAATAAAGGTAAGCACGGCGGTAATAATATCTGCGTAAGGCAGTTTTAAACTATCGCGCAGGTAACCGCTTAAATAATATTCTGCAAACAGCGCTATCGCCGTCAGCAGTGTTGTAAAAATAAGCATGCGCGTAAAATATTCCCGCAAAAAATTGCTCCAGTCCGTGGTGGCTCTGGTACTGATATTTTTTTCGGTATAACGGTCAAGCCAGTCGTTAACACGCTGCGGCAGCAGGCGGCGGATAATTTTGTAAGCCGGGTCGGCAGCCATAATGCAGAACGGCGTGGTAAAAGTCGTCATAACGGATACGGCAACGATGATAGGGTAAATAAAATCGCTGATAACGCCGAGGCTCATGCCCAAAGAAGCAATAATGAAGGAAAATTCACCAATCTGCGCCAGGCTGAAACCGCATAAAATTGAAGTTTGCAGGTTTTGCCCGGAAAGCAGCACGCCGCCGGCGGAAAAAATAAGTTTGCCGGCAATGGTAACGATAATAAGCACGATAATGGGCAGCCAGTATTCCACAAGCAGTGCCGGGTCTACCAGCATGCCGACAGAAACGAAGAATACTGCGCCGAAAATATCTTTTACCGGGGTGAAAAGGTGCTCGATTTTTTCGGAGTTCGGCGCTTCTGCAATAAGCGAACCCATTATAAATGCGCCAAGCGCGGCGGAAAAACCGAGATGCGTTGCCAGAACAACCATACCGAGGCAAAGGCCGATGGAGGTAACAAGCATTGTTTCGTTATTCATCAGTTTCAGCGAGCGTTTATAAAAGGTAGGCACAAGGTAAATGCCAAGCACAAACCACAATACCAGAAAGAACAGCAGGCGCATAACGCTGGCCAAAAGCTCCGTGCCGGAAATGCCTGCGGAGGCAGCAAGTGTGGAAAGCAGAACCATCATGATAATACCGGCAATGTCTTCTACAATTAATATGCCAAAAACCATTTCGGTAAAGCGTTTGCCCTTCATTTTTAAATCTTCAAAGGCTTTAATAATGATGGTTGTGGATGACATGGAAAGCATGCCGCCCAAAAACAGGCTGTTCATGTGGCTCCAGCCCATAAGCGTGCCCGCGCCGTAGCCAAGTGAAAGCAGGCCGGCAATTTCTACTATGGTTGCAATAAAGGCGGTATTGCCAACTTGTTTCAGCTTGTTGAAACTGAATTCCAGCCCAAGCGAAAACATTAAAAAGATAATGCCTATTTCCGACCAGGTGTGGATGTTGTTAAAATCCGTAACAGTCGGGAAAAACGAAAAATGCGGGCCGGTAATGAAACCGGCAACGATGTATCCGAGTACAAGCGGTTGATTGAGCTTTTTAAAAAGAATGGTAGTAATGCCTGCTACCAGCAAAATCATAGCGAGGTCGGAAACGATTGGTGGTAAATGCGCCATCTAAGGTTCCTCCTTACTTTTGTAAAATAAGATAAGCGACAAATAAAAAGAAATGTTGTATAATAAAATAGGTTTAATGTTTATAAGCGGCAGTAAAAAACGCCGCTATATTATTATACAATGACACAGTGCTTTTTAACAAGGCATACTGTTTGCAAAATATTTGAAAATACGGAGGCAAAGCATGAATACAGATTTGATTTTGATTAACGGCGATATAGTTGACCGTAAAGAAGGGCTTATTGAATACTGCGACCGCGGGCATCAGTTTGGCGACGGTGTTTTTGAAATTGTGCCGGTTTATAACGGCAAGGTTTTTGGCATGATTCCGCATATGGAAAACCTTTTTACTTCCGTAACGCGTTTAAAAATACCTGCCGTTTATATGGTGGAAGAACTGGTTGAGTTTCATGAAGCGTTAATAAAAGCCACCGGTATGGAAAATGGCGAAATTTATACGCAGGTTACACGCGGCAGTGCGCCGTTCGGGCTGGCTTTTCCGGAAATGAGCGTGCCGCAGCTTGTAATGCAGCCTGTTTTTACAGACCGCTCTCAGCTTGCGGAGGCACAGCAGAAAGGTGTAAAACTTATTACCGAAAAAGACCTGCGCTGGCAGCATTGCGACGTTAATACCTTAAACCGCCTGCCGGAAGTAATGGCACGCCAGAAAGCAGCCATCAGCGGCGCGTTTGACGCTTTGTTTGTGCGCGACGGAAAAATTACCGAAACCACCGAAAGCAGCTTTATGCTTGTAAAGGATGAAGTTTTGTGGACGGCTCCGGAAAACGAAAACATTCATAAAAATATTACGCGCAAAGTAATTAAAGAACGCCTGGCGCTTGATTTGGGCATGCCGGTTGTAGAGAAAAATTTTGACGTGGATTTTGCGTTAAAAGCAGAAGAAGCCTTTATCTGCGGGCCGCGCTGCGAAATTGTGCCCGTAGTTAAAATAGACCGCAAGCTGCTGAACGGCGGCGAAGTTGGCAAAGTAGTGCCGCAGCTTTTAGAGGCTTATAAAAATTTTGTTGCCAAAGAATGCCCGGCAAGGTAATAAATTATGGATAAAACTTTAGTGCGCGGGGCAATGCTTATTGCGCTGACGGTTGTTTTGCAGTCGCTGCGCCTTTTTATACCGCTGCCGCCAATGGCAAGCATGTTTTTTATAGGTACGCTGGTTAATATGATGCTTGCCGTTACCGTGCGCCTTGCAGGTTTAAAACCGGCGCTGCTGGCAGTTGTGCTGCTTCCGTTTTTTGCATATTTGCAGGGGCAGCTGCCAATACCGCTTTTAATACCGGTAGTTACCGGCGGCAACGCCGTGTTTGTGCTTATCTGCCATTGGGCGTGGCACCGTGGGCTTATGCTGGCGCCGCTTGCCAAAACAATCTGCATGTTTACATCAAGCCTTGTACTTTTAAAAGTGCTGGCGCTGCCTGAAAAAATGGTATTTGCTATTGGCTTTATGATGGGCTGGCCGCAGATGGTAACAGGTATTTGCGGCATATTGCTGGCACGGTTAATTACAAAACGCACCGCAAACTTTTAATATGGGGGCATTGTTATGGATACAAGAGTGGTACTTTTGGGCATTATTGTAGAAAACACTGCCGCTGTTGAAGAACTGAATGCTATTTTGCATAATTACGGCAGTTATATTATCGGGCGCATGGGGCTGCCCTACCGCGAAAAAAATCTGCATATTATCAGCATAGTTCTTGATGCGCCGCAGAACATTATCAGCGCGCTTGCAGGAAAAATCGGCATGCTGCCGGGAGTTACAGCCAAAGCGCTTTATGCCGGAAAACAGGCTTAGTCCTTAATGCCTTAGGGCTTTTTTATAGGAGAAATACTGACAGGGAAGGTTCGTCCTGACCTTTAAGGAGGAAAATCAAATGTATGATGCAAAATCAATGAAGGCGGAAGAATTTATTGACCATAACGAGATTATGGCAACATTGGAATATGCCGCAGCCAATAAAAATAACGCTGCCCTTATTTCCGATATTATTGAAAAGGCAAAACTGCGCAAAGGCTTAAGCCACCGTGAAGCAGCAGTACTGCTGGACTGCGAACTGGAGGATAAAAACGCGGAAATTTTTGCGCTGGCAGAACAGATAAAAAAAGATTTTTACGGCAACCGCATTGTTATGTTTGCACCGCTGTATCTTTCCAATTACTGCATTAACGGCTGTGTATACTGCCCGTATCACAGCGTAAATAAACACATTGCCCGCAAAAAACTCACGCAGGATGAAATCCGTGCCGAAGTTATTGCCTTGCAGGATATGGGGCATAAACGTCTGGCACTTGAAGCCGGTGAAGACCCGGTTAATAACCCGATTGAATATATTCTTGAATCCATTAAAACTATTTACAGTATTAAACATAAAAACGGCGCAATCCGCAGGGTAAACGTTAATATTGCCGCAACTACGGTTGAAAACTACCGCAAATTAAAAGAAGCCGGTATCGGCACCTATATTCTTTTTCAGGAAACCTATCATAAAGAAAGTTATGAAAAACTGCATCCCTACGGGCCAAAAAGCAATTATGCCTACCATACCGAAGCAATGGACAGGGCAATGGAAGGCGGCATAGACGATGTCGGGCTCGGCGTATTGTTTGGGCTTGAACTTTACCGCTATGAATTTGCAGGGCTTTTAATGCACGCAGAACATCTGGAAGCAGTTCACGGTGTTGGCCCGCATACAATCAGCGTTCCGCGCATCTGTCCGGCAGATGATATTGACCCGTCTGCTTTCGATAACAGCATCAGCGATGATATTTTTGAAAAACTTGTTGCCTGCATCCGTATCAGCGTGCCTTACACCGGCATGATTGTATCTACCCGTGAAAGCCAGCGCGCCCGCGAAAGAGTGTTGCATCTCGGCATTTCGCAAATCAGCGGCGGTTCCCGCACCAGCGTTGGCGGCTATGCAGAACCGGAAAAAGAAAATGATTCTGCCCAGTTTGATGTAAGTGATAACCGTACACTGGATGAAGTTGTTGGCTGGCTGATGGAACTTGGTTATATTCCGAGCTTCTGCACTGCCTGCTACCGCGCAGGGCGTACCGGCGACCGCTTTATGAGCCTCTGCAAGAGCGGGCAGATTCAAAACTGCTGCCACCCCAATGCGCTGATGACCTTAAAAGAATATCTGGTAGATTACGCTTCTCCGCATGTAAAAGAACTGGGGGACGAGCTTATTGCCAAGGAAATTCATAATATTCCCAACGAAAAAGTACGCGAACTTGTGGAACGCCATTTGAAGGATATTGAAGAAGGCGAACGCGACTTCAGAATTTAAAATTGACATTTATAATCATATCGAATAAAATTTATATGTGTATTTAATGGTTAAGCCGCTTTTTACAAGCGGCTCATTATTTTTGAAAGGCGTTGATATTTTGCTGGAAAATCTGTTCAAACTTAAAGAAAACGGTACCAATGCCAAAACGGAAATGATGGCCGGGATTACAACTTTTATGACTATGGCTTATATTCTGGCTGTAAACCCCGCTATTTTATCCGCATCCGGTATGGATTCCGGCGCCGTATTTACGGCAACTGCCATTGCCTCCTGCATCGGCACGCTGTTTATGGCGTTTTTTGCCAATTATCCGTTTGCGCTGGCCCCCGGCATGGGCCTGAACGCATTTTTTGCCTATACTGTCGTAGGGCAAATGGGATATTCGTGGCAGGTTGCACTGGCGGCCGTATTTGTTGAAGGCATTTTGTTTTTCATCCTGTCGCTTACAAAAGTGCGTGAAGCAATTTTTAACTGCATACCGTTTTCGCTTAAATATGGCGTTACCGGCGGCATAGGTTTGTTCATTGCGTTTATCGGCCTGCAAAACTCGCACCTTGTTGTGGACGGCGCAACGCTGGTAAGCATTTATCCGTTTAAAGCGTCGCTTGCAAGCGGAGAGTTTTATACAACCGGTATCGGCGCGCTGCTGGCGCTGATAGGCGTAATTTTAACGGCGGTTTTAATGATAAAAAATGTGCGCGGCGCAATTTTGCTCGGCATACTTATTACCTGGGGCCTTGGCATAATAGCGGAAGTAACAGGCATTTATATTCCCGATCCGGCCAAAGGCGCATTTTCGGTAATGCCGGATTTTTCTAACGGCTTATATATACCGAGTCTGATGCCGAGCTTTATGCAGATGGATTTCAGCTATATTTTTACCTTTAATTTTGTTACCATAATGCTGTCGTTTATGTTTGTAGATTTGTTTGACACACTGGGTACTTTAATCGGTGTTGCTTCCAAAGCCAATATGCTCGACAAGCAGGGCCGCCTGCCCAGAATCAGAGGCGCGCTGCTGGCTGACTCTGTTGCAACATCGGCAGGTGCTGTGCTCGGCACTTCTACGGTAACAACTTTTGTCGAAAGTTCTTCCGGTGTTATGGCTGGCGGCCGCACAGGCCTTACTGCTGTTACCGTGGCAATACTCTTTTTGGCCTCTTTGCTGTTTGCACCGGTATTTCTGGCAATACCTGCGTTTGCAACGGCGCCGGCGCTTATTATTGTAGGCTTTTTAATGCTGGCTACAGTTTTGAACATTGATTTTAACGATATGGGCGAAGCAGTGCCCGGGTTTATTGCCATTATTGCCATGCCGTTTATGTATTCAATTTCCGAAGGCATTGCGCTTGGCATAATTTCTTATGTAGTTATCAATGTTCTTTCCGGTGCGGCCGGTAAAAAGAATATCAGCGGTATTATGTATATTCTGGCATTTTTGTTTGTTTTGAAATATATTTTCGTTTAAAACTTAAAATTGTTATGGCAGGGCCGGATAACATCCGGCTCTTTTTTATTGCCCAAATTGCGGGCAGGGCAGAACAAAACCTTGTCAGATTAGTTAAAAACGAGGTGCGTAATGTAAAATTTCGGTTAAGCAATGCTTAGAAAAAATGCGTATTGAAACCTTTTATAAGTTTCTACCTTAGCGCGGCGGGGGTTCGGGATATTGCTGCGCAGACGGTGAAAAAGCGAAAAATTCAGATTTATCTTTAAAAGTGGTCTTTACAGGGGGGGGCAAACGTGTTATAATGAGGCTGTATAAAAGACTGGGTAGTCAAAAAACCTTCTCCTCAGGAACGTTTTTCAGGTTTACTCAATACTTTATACAATAAGGCTTGCCGTTTCCTCAGGGGCAGGCCTTTACTGGGGTTTATAAACCGCAGCAGGAAGAAAAATGTAATTAAGCGTTTGCAACGGTAGAGGAAACCAGGAGACTCGCACTCAGGGCAGATGCCGAAAGCAGAAATTTCTTCCCCAAGCGTTTTATAAAAATAAAATGTGTTTTTCTAAAGGGAGGAAAACAAAATGAAAAAATCTTTAGTACTTGCAATGGCTATGGCTCTCGGCGTAACTGCATCCGCATATGCAGCTAACCCGTTCAGCGACGTACCGGCTGGCCACTGGGCTTATGACGCAGTTAACAAACTGGCAGCAGAAGGCGTAGTAGATGGTTATCCTGACGGCACCTACGGCGGTGACAAACTGATGACCCGTTATGAAATGGCACAGATTGTAGCAAAAGCTATGGCAAAAGGTGCAAACGTAGACAAACTGGCAGCAGAATTTGCTGACGAACTGGACAGCCTCGGCGTTCGCGTAGCTAACCTCGAAAAGAAAGCTGACAATGTAAAAATCACCGGTCAGATCCGTGCTTCTTATCGCGATGTTGATGGCGATTCTAAATCCCATGAAGGCCGTCTGCGTACCCGTTTGTTCGTAAACGGTGCAATTAACGAAGACTGGACTTATACCGGCCGTTTTGAAAACAGCCAGTACTACACCGGAGATAAAGGTGCTTCCGGCGATGATGATGTAAAACTGAACTGGGCTTATGTAACCGGTAAAGTTGGTGGCGCTAAAGTTCAGGCTGGCCGTCAGGACTTCAAACTCCACACTGGTAATGTAATCGATGCTACTGTTGACGGTGCAATCGTTTCTTATGGCGACAAAGTTAAATTGACCGGTTATGTAGGCAAACCTGCTGACAGCGGCACTTGGGATAACCTTGGTGATGCTACTGTTGTAGATAGCAATGATAAAGTTGTTGGCACTGCATTGCAGGAAGATGACCGTGTATACATTGCTGATTTGAGCGCTAAATTGGGTGTTGTTGATGCTTATGTAACCTACTACAAAGCTGATACCTTAAATGAAAATGAAATTTGGAACGTTGGCGTAGCTCTGCCGGTTGTTAAAGATTTGAAATTTACTGCTGAATATATGCACGGCGACGCAGAAGTTGGCGATATTGTAGATGTTGATAACAACGGTTATGCTTTTGGTTTAGCATATAAAGGAGCTAAAGCTTCTCAGCCCGGTTCTTGGGGCGTATATGCTAACTATTTTGATCAGCCGGTATCTACCTATCTTGAACATACTATTGATGGTTATGCTCCGTTTGCATTCGACACTGTTGAATATAATGTAGATACTAATGTAGCTACTGTTGATAATGCAAGTGATGGCTTCAAAGGTTATGAAGTAGGCGCTAACGTTGCTCTTGCTAAAAACATTGTAGCAGCTGTTAAATACTATGACCTCGAAGGCCGCGAAGGCAACTATGACGAACAGACCATCTGGTCCGAAGTTGTATTCACTTTCTAATCTTAGCCTTACAAAAGCTTAATCTTAGAATAATTATAGCGGATGGCTTTATGCCATCCGCTTTTTCTATAATTAAAAACAATAATTTTCAAACAAATATTTTAGTAAAATCGGAAAGAAAATATACTTTAAAGTAAAAAATGGCGGATAAAATCCGCCATTTTTTTATCATAACTTAATATTTAATTTTAAATATGTGCTGCACTTACTTTTACGCTGTAACCCATAACGTAATCCAGCATTTCTACCGGTACCATGGTTACACCATCAATAAGTTCAGGGTTGTTCTGCAGCTTAATGCGCATGCGCTGTTTGCCGTACTCATTGCTGTTAATTGTGCATACTGCACTGCGCGGGCCGTCATAAACAACTGCGGTCTGTGCATCCTGATTCCATGTTACGGTATAGCCAAGTGCTTCCGCAACGGCGCGCAGAGGAACATATAAAGTGTTGTTTTTGTTTACAAGTTTAATGTCTGCAAGCTCTTTGCCGTTTAAAGCAATTACTCCGGCCGTTGTGCTGATGTTAATATCAGCAAGGCCCTGCTGCAATAAAACTGCTTTGGTTGCAGTAGCCTGGCCGGGCAAACTTAAGGTAGAAATTTCATACCATAACAGCATTTTGTCGCCCGGTTTAAGTTCGGCAGCTTCCGGATAAACTTCCGGCAGCAGGGTAACGTACTGTGTTTCGTTAACGTTAAGCACGCGCACGCTGCCGTCTTCACGCGGTTCTACTTTGCCGATGTTAAAATAGGTAAAGGTGGGGCGGCTGTCTTCCGGGCCGGAAATAATGGCATCAGCTTTTCCCTGCGGCGGCAGGCTGCGCGTTAAAGCTGTCCCGTACCAGGCGCTGACATGCCCGTCTTTTTTAATATCATTGGCGCCAAGATAATAGCCGGTGCCGCTTTGCAGTATATAGGTGTTGTCCGTAATATGCAGGGCAACGCTGTCGAACGGTTTATTGCTGTTTTTCACGGTAATCATGCTGCCGGTATTTTCCGTTACGGTTCCGGACATTTGCAGTTCCTTCGGCACATTCTGCGCCGCCATGGCACTGCCGCTTAACGTAAGCAGGCACAGTGCCGCTATAAGCATTTTTTTCATTTTATGCAGCTCCTTTAATGTATAAACTAAAAATATTATAGCATGTATACGCCTTCTTGTTCCAGTATGTTGCAAAGAGTTTGCAAAAGTGTAAAATTTGTGATAAGAGTTAAAAATATATTACCAAAAAGAGGATTTTTGAAAGATATAGAGTATACTAATAATATATATGGTATTTTATGGGTTAAATTAAAGCGGCAGAAGGGGATGAGAACAATTTCTTTAAGTACAAGGCAAAAGCGTATAGCTGAGATTGTAAGACAGGACGGACCGATTACCGGCGAACATATTGCAGAAAGACTTAATGTTACGCGCGCTGCCTTGCGCAGTGATTTGGCCATTTTGGTGATGGGCGGCATTTTGGACGCAAGGCCTAAAGTAGGGTATTTTTACACCGGAAAAAACACCCTCGGTATGCTGATGGAAGAAATTTCCGGTATCTGCGTGCGCGATTTGCAGTCTGTGCCGGTTGCCGTCAACCACGATAAGAGTGCTTACGAAGCGGTTATAACAATGTTTCTGGAAGATGTGGGAACGGTATTTGTTATTGACGATGCCGGACTGCTGGCCGGTGTTGTTTCGCGTAAAGATTTGTTGAAGGCTGCTATCAATAATAATTATAACCTGCGCGAAGTACCGGTTGTTATGGTAATGACGCCGCTTTCCAAATTAATTGTTGTAACTCCGGAAGATTCCGTGGCAGCTGCTGCCCGGAAGATTATTGATAATGAAATTGACTGCCTGCCGGTTGTGCGCTGTATAGAAGAAGGCAGCCGCAGCTACGAGGTTGTGGGCAGAATTACAAAAACTAATTTTACTCGTCTGCTTGTAGATTTGGCAGAGGGCAAAGGGGGCAATTATCATAGCTAAGACACCGGTTATTTATGCTGTGTCCGATTCTATCGGCGAAACTGCCGAATCGGTTGTAAAGGCTACAACCAGCCAGTTTGTACAGGAAAAATTTGACGTTATCCGCGTTCCTTATATTAAAGATGCTCAGCAGGTTGAAAAAATACTTGAAGAAGCCAAAGAAAGCGGCGGCATTGTTTGTTATACTATCGTATCGCCGGAACTGCGCGAGCATATTATGCAGAAGGCAATGGAACTTGACGTTGAAGTTATTGACGTTTTGGGGCCAATGCTGAAGGCCATTGAAAAAACTTCCGGGCTTTTGCCTAAAAACCAGGCAGGCCTTATCCATGCTTTGGACCACGAATATTTTAAGCGTGTTGAAGCAATTGAGTTTGCTGTTAAATATGACGACGGCAAGAACCCGCTGGGACTTTTAAAGGCAGACGTTGTGCTGATTGGCGTAAGCCGCACCAGTAAAACGCCGCTGAGCATGTACCTTGCACACAAGCAGCTTAAAGTTGCCAACGTGCCGCTGGTGCCGGAAATTGCTCCGCCGGAAGAACTTTTCAAAGTTCCTCCCCATAAAATTATTGGCCTGTTGATTGACCCGTTTAAATTAAACGAGATACGCAGCGAGCGTTTAAAAACCATGGGGCTGAGCGACGGCGCAAATTACGCGGATGTAAGGCGTATCAGCGAAGAACTGGAATACGCCAAAGCCATTATGCGCCGCGTACACTGCAAAATCATTAATGTATCGAACCGTGCTATTGAAGAAACAGCCGGCATCATACTTGATTACGTACAGAAAAACAGAGACAGGAACATATAAAAATAACCCCCGTTTTAACGGGGGTTATTTAGGCTGTCGTTATAAAAATTTTTTATCGCGTACGTTATAGGTTAAATCGCCTGCATGAGGCGTGCCGTTAACGGTAACGTTACCGGAGAAAACCGCGTTTTTGGTTTTCCAGTTAA